>Ga0224511_10003908_pt1 | contig 11009 bp, 9 predicted proteins | sample SF_May12_sed_USG_2_FD_169988 | JGI IMG/M metagenome (GOLD analysis project Ga0224511, IMG submission 169988) | Sediment microbial communities from San Francisco Bay, California, United States - SF_May12_sed_USGS_8_1 | ecosystem: Environmental > Aquatic > Marine > Sediment | place: USA...
GAAGGCCTCGCGTGACGCCATCCAGAACTCGGCCTGCTCACAGTCGCGGTAGAACAGCTGCAGCTCCAGGCACTGGTCCAGCTTCATACGCCGCGATATCCAAGCCCTGGTGGGTGGAAAAACATAGGATACTTAAATCAAGGTCAACTGTCAATTAGCATACATTGCTGATTGACTTAAGTATTTTTAATGCTCAGACACAGTGCAATTAGCTTAGTTAATTGTTGTTAAGTCCAAAAGAAGGAAAGGGACTTGGTATTTTTTCCAACTCATTTCAGCCTTAATTAAATAATTAAAAATCAAATTAAGTTTTTCTTTTCAATGCTATGCAATACAAGTCATGTCGTAAATAATGCAGTGCTGTGGACCACATGCTATTTTTATGATTATCTGCCAAGAACTTGCTGTTTAATGGAGACTCAGTAAGCTGACCTCTTAGTTTTTTAAGTCATGCTGAGAACTGGTCTCATTTAGGCAGGTTTTATGTTCAACCCTGCTACTCACTGTTCGAGTTCCTCCCTGGCGTTGGCGAGCTCCTCGAGCCTCGTCTTCACGTCGGTGCTGGCGTAGTGCTGGTTGTGCAGCAGCTGTTGACCGAACGTCTCGAATGCCTGGAACGTGCCCGACCGCGCGTCGATCTCCGTACGGTGCTCCTATAGCCAGGGGTAGAATGTGGGGATTATTATACTGTATATGCTTACAGGATTATACCTAACATACTTATATACATTTGAGAAAGCTATACAGTGAGTACACTACTAACTACAATACTACACTTATATTCATCAAATAAATTGCTAGAAGTATTTTAACATCTAAACTTAATCATTAAGGAATAACCAATTTCATTTAAAAACTATAATCCGACAGAATGTGTCTTTTAGAATTTTGATAGTGTTTAATTACTGTTATACACACCATGCAAGTGCAGCCGATGCTGGCTGAAGTTATTGGGTAGGACAGTTAATTTGGCTCAAGTCCTAGGCGGGTGGCATATTGATATACTGATGATCAAACACATTTTGTCCACAAGCAATTCACACATAAAACTCTCAATCAACGCCATTTTAAGACTAACGTCTATGCCACATAGGGCTTTTCACTGCTGATGATTCAAAATACAATATGGGATATGCTGTTAATGAACTAACTACAACATGTTATTGTTTGTAGGCTCTGTTATTACAGTTTCATATTGAACGATGCAGCTTTCTGTAATAGAAACAAACATTAGTTCATCAATCAACTATATTGACATTCATTTTCAACCTGAAAAACATAAAAAATCTCTATATTATTCTGGGTTTTAAGACCTGATAACAACTTTTTTAAACAAAATTCTGAGAATTAATTGGTGTACAAAAAGAACATCATGACATATTTCCTTTCAACATTTTTCTAATTTAAGGTTTTTTTCAGTTTTAAAACCCAGGTCAAAATGTTGAAACTATCCATATCATCTTCATCGGGACCTAAAAGCAAAGCAGTCTTCAAGCAGGAAACACACTAACAGTCATAAAATACCATGCACATGATGCAGTTACTAGGTAATACGGTCTCGTCTTCACTGTCTAACATTTCCTCATAGAACACTGGTCAGTGTCATCGGAAATCTATGGGGCAAACACATTCATAAACAGCGCAAGCAGAAAACCACGTAATTAATGGCATGTCCCATGCACATGAGCGGCACGATGCGGTGAGTGTTTAACTAGGTCACAAGGTCACCTCGTCCGTTTCCATGGGAGCCTCCCCCGTCTCGTCGCCCCCAGTTGCCGGGGGCAACTGGGTAATGCCGTAATGGCTGACGATCTCCGAAGAGAACATCTGTAAATTTAAGGCGGGTTGAGAGACCGAGGTTGCCTTTTGAAATGGGTAATTCTCACAGGAGGAGGGAAGCGGTGGCGGAGCCTGCCCGAAGCCCTGCAATATGGTGGCATATGGGCGTCAACGCGCTTGTCTACATCACATGACAATGGCAGGAAATGGCACAGGAAATGGTACAGGAAATGTCACAGTTACGATACTGCTCTTAAGCTTGTAAGCCAGAGAAAAGTTATTGGAAGTCTTAAAATATTTTGTGTTAACAGCTAGTGTACTATTTCAACTATTCCAAAGAAAGTGCACGACATTCTGAATGTGCAGCAGAAAAGTAGTTAAACCTAAACCATTGTTTTTCTCTCTAAAAAAAATAAACTCTGAATTTCATTAACAATAGTACTCAGACAAAAGACGACAAAAACATAGCTGTGGACAATCACATGTACTTTAAATGACAAAGCAAGGCTTAGCAAGCCCTAGATTAGGACAACATTGAATCTACCTCAGACACAGTCATAGTATAATGACACTGGGGAGGGTTGGGGGTACAGCTAAGCCGATGTACAATATCAACACACAAGAACATAAAAGTACTGCCACCTTACATTACTGGGCCATTCAAAATATACTCAAACTTCTGATTTTGTAAAATTCGTTTGATAACAATTTATAATTTTCAAGTGCTTCCCTGAACTAAGACTTTGACATTTTCAAAAGGCAGACCTCTAGACCCCAATACCAATTTTAATACACTTCATCACTGCAAACTCAAAATAAGCTGCTACACTATGATACACAATAGCAGAATATCAAAATGAAATAATTGAAAATCAAAAAGCTGATTACAATAAGCAAAAAACTATTTAAGCATTTTTAGAATCAATTTAATGGCGGCACTACAAACAACTTCAACAAACACAGTGACTCTAGCAAGATTGCCTAAGAAAATATATTTGGGTTGCAAAAATGATTATTTTAAGGTAACTAGAATAAGATTATAGTTAAAAGACTTCAATCACATACAGTATTTCATATAGGTTTTTGGTAAGTATTTATATGAGTGTATACTGTCTACAGCTTATGTACTATTCAAATCAGCTGAAGAACTGACTACAATTTCTACTGGCTACAAACACCATACAATGCCTGTTGACTATTCAATCAAAATCGAATTATTTTTTACAAAAAGAATAATATATCCATGCAAAGAAATCTAGTTACCACATGAAGGAAATGCATAAAATCTAATTTAACATGACTATAAATTACAAATTGATTCGATAAACAACTCAGACTTTTTCCATCAGCAATATTTGAAAAAGTCTTCCTAAATGTGCATTTAAGAGAAGATCAAAATAAATATTCATCATTAATAAAGGCTCATAAGCACATTGAACTTTAAAGAAAACTTTGCCATTTAACACAAACATTACCAACACACAACACATGGAGGTAACAATGAGAGGGAGCGGGGCCTCACCTGGTGACGTTCCAGTAGGGCCTCAGCCCCGGTCACGTCCTTGGCGAGCTCGTCCGAGGACACGAGCGCCATCATGCTGTTGATCCAGGACGTGAGGTCGCGGTAGTCGGACAGGAAACGCTGCAGGTCGTAGCTGTCCAGCAGCTTCGCCTTCCGCTGGTCAGCCTGGCACACACAAAGTAATGATACTCAAGAAAACATTACTCACATTTCATAATGAGCAGTTCACACTTACACTGATCTGCTTGTCAGCCTGGTATACAGGAGATGTGAGGGATGAGGTGGATGACAATAGCAAATAACACTACTCACATTTCATGGAGAACGAACTCTTACTCCGATTCACAAATAGTAGGACAGTAATCCATTTAGACATAATGTTAGTTTGTTAACCAATGTAGAAAACAATGCTCTGACAATTTAACTCGAGTTCACATAAACTGACTTTTGGACAGCAATGCAGACTGCACACTTAACCAGAAAATAAAAATGTCAAAATGGTGATTATTTCAATCACAATCTTAAATATATTTACAAAAACCCTACTGAATGAAATCATTCTTGTAACAGAAGGTAGAGTGCCCATACCTTTGCGGTGAGATCATTCCACATCTCATTAATCTCCGTCTGGTGTTCATACACCTGCTCTCCCTGGTCTGGGTGGGTCATCATCAGGCGCTTGGCCGTCTCATCCAGGTCTCGAACCTACAACCAAAACATGCACGATGATGAAAGTCACTGGTTTATCTCGCATTGTTGTTCATAAACCTTCTCCCTCTGTCTGATCTTGGTTCATTACAAAACATTCAATACATAAAAATGTAACATGTTTAAAAAGAAACACTAAATCCAGTATGCCTTTTAGTTTTTAAATATAGTTTATACATTTTTCTTGTGCCAGGAATGCATTAAATTGTCGTTACTGCTTTGTCAATACAACATGTTATATATACTTAAGAATGATATCACATGAGAACTGAATTGTAGCTTCAAGAGCTTGTAGATTCAAGCAATCCTATCAAATACATTCAGACGGTCCGACAAATGGGTTGGTGATACAGGAATCCCATCAAACACATTGAGTCGCCCACCTTTTCTCCGAGAGCAGCGAGATCTCTCTCCAGTCCCTCGTGTTTCCTCTGCAGGGCCTGCACGCTAGCGAGGTCGTGGCCATAGTTGTCATTGTTGAGGGCCTGGTTCTTCTCGTGGATCCAGTCTTTCGTCTCGTCCACGTCACGGTGGAACCTCTGCACCTCGTGCGCACTGCCCAGGGTCTGGGCTCGGTCAGCTGTCACCTGCTGTAGGGTCGCCCAACGGGTGTTCAAGGTCTGAAATAACACACAGTCATTTGCTTTCAATTCATATATACCCATTTTCAATTATAATTGAACATAGCTCACAATTTTCCAGTAAACCTGTAGTAAGAAAATGTTCAGACCAATAATTATGCATGAGATGACAATAATTATTTAAATAGTTTCTAAACACCATAAGGAAATTTGACAATGCCCATAAATAACACTAGTTGCACAAATGATTTTTTGCGAAATTCATATAAAGATTGTGCACAAGCATCCAGTCTTTGTACATTATGTTTCTTTTTTCCCCAAGTATTATATAAACCTATATACATACAGCGATCTGTTCTCTGATCTTCTCTGCGGCCTCTGTCTGGCCCATGGCGGTCAGGCGGTCGGCAATGTTGTTCAGCTCCTGTAGCCGAGCCTCGTTGGTCCGCAGGTCCTGCAATACACCAGCAATGGGAGCAGTGAGAAATACAAGCTTCATGGTAATACTTTATTACACTATCATTAAAACTTATTTTGAGCAAAAGAAGTAATGACTTAATCAAGCTCCATGAATATTTTGTGAACTTTCATAGAACTTTCAATCTTTTTGTCTCTGTATTTATAACAAAAACATTGTCTGGGATATAAGTACATCAAGGATCATTTCCTTCACTTTTATATATCAAGGCAAGAAATTTCCAAGCATTAACAAAACCATAGTGTCACTTTCTTTAATTAAATTCTTTATAAGTGAGCCCATTATTCACAGAGGCTGGCTGAAAAAGTAGTTAACCACATTGACAAGGCCTACAAGACAGACGCACCTTCCTGAAGTCGTCGAACTTCTTCTGCATCTCCTCGACCTGCTCGAGGTCGTCCCCGACATCCTCGGCCACCATGATGTTCTCCTTCTCCGTGATCCAGGCCGCCAGCTCCGCCGCCTCCCGCACCAGCTGGTACGCCTTGCACGACTCACCGATCTTGTCACGACGCTGGTTACCCAGGTCTAGCAGGTTCGCGTACCTGGAAACAGTGGATATGGAACATTAGGCAATGCTTAAAGGGAAAGGGGCAGATATTGGCTCGTAACCATAACAGCTGAAATTGTTGGTCACATTAGTTTTGCATACCTGATAACAATGCATGTTGAAGTCAATGCTTAATAGTTATTTTTTAAATGATTTGTCAGAAAATGATTGTAAGAGTATATGTAATTTTTTTTAAACTGGTTCTGTCGAAATTAATATGGAACATAAGACATGCTAAATAGTCATTAAATTAAAAGAATGAACCATACAGAAACTAACAGACTGAAAGCACACGTGTCAGGCACTCACTGTGTTTCTATCTGGTTCTGCCTGACGGAGATGGTGAACTCGTCCATGAGGTTGTTACGGCTGGCGGACAGACTTGGGTCCAGCTTCTTGACGTAGGCCGCTGGCACGAAACCCTGTCTGTCGTTCACCTCCACCTTCCACCAGTCCTTAACACAGGGAGGGGGGAATATATATGTAATGACAGTAATTAGCAAGCAGAAGTTCATACAATTTAATTGAAAACTAAAGCAACTTTTCTATCTTGAATTGAAATGTTTTCTGCTTAGGCCAAAAAAAAAAATCTTGTGTTTAGGGCTCGGTATTTTTTTTTTAAGATTTGAAACCTCAATTATAAAGACCCCAACGAAAAAAAAACGGTATTTTTATAAAAAAAGTCTAAGGTCGGCCTGTTCCGATAGGTAGGGTCAGGTTGCCCCAAACACAGGTCTTTTTTTAGGCCTTATTCATTAATTTGTAATTTGGACAATGAGAGACTTGACATTATTACAGTAGTAGCTCAACATTAGCCTATGACAGTAGGATGTGTTGAACTGATAGACATTATGTTAAGATGACAATGATAATAGCAGAAGGAAATGATGAGTTATTGTATCCCACAAGTCAATATTTTGTGCGACCAGTAACATGTGTGCCCACCTTGTTGCTGGAGTTGAGAAGGGTGAGGACGTCGCCCTTCTTCATGGAGGTTTCGCGGGGAGACTTCTCTGTGTAGTCATACAGAGCCATCACCTTCTCCGTACCCAGGTCGTCGATCACAGGAGCCTCCTGTTGCTGCAGGCACAGATACACACGTTTATACAAGAGAGTCATGTGCTTTACAATATGCCTTAAAAATAAATGTTGGATGCGGTTTTTTAGCCGAAAAATTGTAGGAACAAACAGCATTATGTATAAAAACATTTTTTTTTAAATATTATCCTCACATGTAAGACATTTTCAAATGCAACTGTTTGGTCTGATATCTTTAATCAGTTAAAAGGATTTTGAACAAACATTGTAGTCCAAACAACATTAGATGGTTCCTATGTTATTAAAAATTTCTTAAGCTTCACATAAAAGACATAATTATCCAATGCAAGTTTTTCTGTTTGCTATCAATGTTCATATGATTTTTTACATTTTTTATGCAAACAACACAAATCATTCCAATGTTACCTTGCAAGCCTGAGCCTGCTCATGGAGGCCCTCGATGACAGTGTGGTAGGCGTCCAGATCGGACATGAAGGCGTCATGCTTCTTCAGGAGGGCCTCAGCCGAGTCCTCGTCCTTGCCGTAGTCCGTGTTAGAGGCGATCGGCTCCTTCTCCTTCATCCAGGACTCGGCCTCGTTGGCGTCGGCGAAATACTGCTGGGCCTGCAGGGAGTCCTCCAGGTCCTGCTTCCGCTGGCCCGCCTTGTCCTGGGGGGAGAGAGAGAAATGATTGCAATTACAATCAATGGATATCAACAACTATTGATGTAGCTTGTTTTAAATGTTTTAAAATGCAAATCTTGAATTGGGTTTAGTTTGTTTTTAAGTTTCAAATGCTAACACATTTGTTTGAAATTTTAAGTATAAGACAATAATGATATTCTTTCAACTAATCAAGGTAAAGACCAATACAAGTGTATTTTTTTCTTCTTTTTTTTGGTCAATATAAATTTTGAATCACTCAAATTATGACGAATGTTACCAACAGCCTTATTAACAAGGGTGTTAAGGCTCATTACCTTCAATGACTGCCAGCGATCCTCAAGCTCTGCAATCTTGTCGCTAATCTCGTCAGCGGCGAAATGTCCATCCTTGATCATGCCGGCTCCCTGCTGACTGACGTTGTTGATTCTGGGCTCGTGTCCGGCGAGCTCCGCCTGCAGGGCTTGGTGCTTCTTCATCAGGTTCTGAACGCCGATCAGGTCACGACCTGCAGGTGGAAGGTAGACAATAGGAAATAGCTGCATAGTGAACCACAGTACAGTAAAATTCACTTATAAGGAACTCATCGGGACCATGAAAATATGTTCCTTATAACCAGAGTTTCTTATAAACGTAATAGTGAACTAGTATCTTGGTATAGATTGGGGAATGAAAATCAGTTTTTTATAAGCGGAAGTTCCTTATAAGCACGTTCCTTATAAGCGGACTTTACTGTACTGGTAAGTGTTAACATTGGCCTTGGTGAGAACTTAAAAATGAGAAGTTTTAAATATTTATGTTGGATAAAGATTTGACAATAGACCCCCAAATGTGACCTTCACTGTCAAAATACCCAGCAAGTTTTCATGCTATGAGGTTTTCAGTTATACAATTATATGGCTCAGGCATTTTATATTTGGGGTTATGCATTACACAAACTTTGGGCTATGGGCCTCTGGACAAGGGCTAACTTTAAATGCCACCCCTAATGTGGTGAAGGGATAATATGGAGCCTTCATGACTAGAGGGTATCAGCTGAAGTAGTGTATATCTCCCTACCCCTGTTGATGGAGGCAGCGCTGGGCACCTTCTCGCGAAGTTACATGTGACACAAACTTTGGGCTACAGACCTCTAGACAAGAGCATATCTCAATGCCATCCCCATAAAAAGTAGCTTTGGGTGTATTATATGAGACGTGTACAGTGTATATCCGTACCCCTGTTAGTGGAGGCGGCGCTCGGCTCCTTCTTGCAAAGTTACATGTGACACAAACTTTGGGCTACAGACCTCTGGACAAGAACAAATCTCAATGCCAACCCCATAAGAAGTAGATAAGGGTATATGATATAAGACGTATACAGTGTATATCCGTACCCCTGTTGGTGGAGGCGGCGCTCGGCTCCTTCTCACGTATCCAGTCTTCCTCGTCTTCCACGTCACGCAGGAACTGCTGCAGTTTGAGCGCGTCCACTAGCTTCTGGTGCCGGGCCGCCATCGGGTCCTGCAGGAGGGGCAACAGTTAGATGGGGTTAGGTGATAATGTGTGAACAGTTACAAGTATCATTGCCACAAGATATAAATAGTAAAATACATCAGGTTTTGAAGATTGAAAAATGTATTCAGTCATAAATTTAAGCGTAAGAGAAAAAGAAATGCTTTTTCTGTTTAGAAGATGGAAACATGTATTCAGTTATAAATTTAGGCGTGAGAGAAAATGGAATGCTTTTTCTATCATACTTATAGACTACTAATCCCAAAGAAAAAGAAAATACTAAGGAAAAACCAGTCAAGTGTTCTTAGTTTTACATTAAGGGAAAAAAAATTCATTCTCAATTCTTCTATTCCAAAAAGACCTATTGAGAAAGAGCAGTGACAGTGTTCATTAGTCATACCTTGAGGTCCTTGTATCTGGTGAGCAGCTGTGTCTTCTTGGCCTTGATGTTGTCGGAGTCGAAATGGCCAGAGTCCACAAACTGCTGGGCCTGCTCGGCAATCGCTTCAATACGGTCCTGGACACACACGGAGAGAATAAATTTGTTGGCATAATATTCAATTGATTTAAAACAAACTTAAGAAGAATGTGCAAACTTACAAATAAAAATATTTTGTAATGTTGTTTAAAAACAATAATATGAATTGTGTTGCGTATACATGTACCTTTAAAACATTGGGTATTTTATTTATATTTTCGCATTCTGTGCATTTTGAAATGGGTAAAACAGCACAACAAGCATAAATGTTGTCTAAAAAGATGATCTAAATCATAGAGCAGTTTTTCTTCAAGATCATTTCTAATATTCCAAGTTCAGTGCTAGTTTTCTTATGCAAACAGCCGATCAGTGTACGAGACCACTGCGAACATAGAGAAGGTATGAAGTCTGTGTGTACCTGGTGTGCGGCGACATCAGCCTCCAGCAGGGCGTGCTTCTTCTGTAGGTTCTGTACACTGGTCAGGTCCTGTAATACACACACACATGGTGGACATGGGGCACATGGTGTAATGGGGGTGTGGGGGCACGGAACTTGTCATCCAGTCAGGCTGCGTTATATACTGTAATGGTGTTCATTTAGTTGTCTTTGTTCTTATATATTTAAGTTTGTAGTCTAAATGAGCAATAAAACTAGGGACAAAATGACTTCAATGTAGGAATGTAATGTAATTTAACAGCTTCTTGAATTATGTCTATTGTGTTCTTTCATATGCTTTTAAGAAGTGCATCTGACCTAAGTGATACCAAAAATAGATGTAGAATAATAATATTACGGTATTATAAATTTCATAGTGCAGTCTTAACTACATTCCAAAGTGCAGTCTTAACTGCACATTCTTGGAAAATCTGAGTATTAAAGTCAAGCTAAGCTTCGCAGATCTTAGCTTAAAGCTATGCTTCGCCTAAACAGTTTAACAAGCATCTGCACTTTAGGCACATTTTTTTCTTATTCATTTTTCCTTCACCATCAAATGCATCAAACCAGTTTAACTAGCAAAACACTTCATGTTTAATTATAACAAACATTTCAATATTAAAACACATTTCAGTTCTCAAATTCTTGTTCTAGCTAGTATCTTTCAAAGACATACGAGTATTGTTAAGACCACACACACATTGAACACAGACACACAGTTGTGTTCTGTACTTACTCTGTATATCTGTTAGGTTAAAAAACAGAGAAAAAATAAAAAGTTAAATTAAATAACCATTATTTTAGAAACGGAAACATGCAAGATAACCGTTTAATCACTTCATTTGAAAGTATGAAAGCTTGCCTACTTAGACTGCCATTTTAAGAATGCAAATTATTCTTATTGGAGTTATTTTAAACAACCATTTTTTTTTAAATAGAAAAAAATGTGAAAGATGTTTAATCATTTCCTTTGAAAATTCGAAAGCTTGTCTACTAAGACTACCAGTATAAAGATGCGCATTATTCTCATAAAGAAGTGAGTTCAGAAGACTAAAGACAAAAAATGAAATAAAGCTGTAAAACCCATTAGCCCACAGCTTTTAAAGCAAAACTCTGCAAAGCTAATCTCTCTATAGTGTGATAAAATCAAAAGAAAGTGTACTTCTACTTCTTTAACCCTTTCCCTCATAGCCCATTAGCCAATATTGCTACCGCAGGTTAATAGCACTATCCGCGAAAAATCAATATCGCGGTCAAAATTTGACACCTGTCCATTTCAAACA
>Ga0224511_10003909_pt1 | contig 11006 bp, 6 predicted proteins | sample SF_May12_sed_USG_2_FD_169988 | JGI IMG/M metagenome (GOLD analysis project Ga0224511, IMG submission 169988) | Sediment microbial communities from San Francisco Bay, California, United States - SF_May12_sed_USGS_8_1 | ecosystem: Environmental > Aquatic > Marine > Sediment | place: USA...
AGGATCCCCCTGGTCCAGCAGCTTGGCTTCCACGGGGCGGGCGGAGTAATCGTACACCGCGTTGAGCAACACCGCAGCAGCAGCCAGCAGGATCAGCCTGTTCACCTTCCGGGAGAAATCAACCTTCGACCCGGCGTCGGCGGGGAGCTCGGGCTCCGCCTGGCCGTCAATGCTTGTGGTCTGCGTGGTCATGGTCATGGTTGTGTTGATTCGCTCCGGCGTCGGAAGGATTCGCCTCCGTGGTCGGCTCCTGCAAGGGCTTGGGGTTGTTCTCCGGCGTTCCCAGCTTTCTTTGCATCTGCTCCAGGCCGGTCATGTGGCCGATCTTAAGCTCCTCCCTGCCGGAGAGAAAAGCCTCTATGGGGCGTTGATCCACCGGGGTCAGATACAGGGCCTTCAACTGGTCGTAATGGCCGATGAGCTTCAATATATCCTGCTCCCGGAAGTCCTTCTCCCAGTTGCCCACCAATGCGTTCCACACCTGCACAATGGCCACCGCCTGAGGCTCTGTTATGTTGACGAACTGCACGTCCGGCTTGGTTTTGCGATAGTTTTCTATAAACGTCTGCATGTGGGGAACCACCGCCACGAAGGGGGGGCCGCACCTGGGACAATACATTTTAATCCGCTCGTCAGAGTGGCACTGGGTGCATATCATCCGGGCCATGTCATAGGCCTCCAATGGATGGTATTGAATGTATCCGTTGGCCTTGGCCTCGCTCATGATCCTGGCGCCCACGGGATTTGGGATGAACACGACCCCTGCGATCAGAAGCGCCAATAACACCAACGAAACAATCACAATGGATTTTTTCTTCATCAGCCTTTTCCTCTTTCCACCGAATGTATATCTTCAAAGTATCATTCTATTCAATTCCACTTCTTCATTCAACCAATAGAGTTCAACAGAAGAAGAAACATAGCACCAGAAATGTTACATACGTATTTTTCCCCTTTATTATTAAGGAGTATCTGCAACAACTTTTGTCATAGCAGCAGAGAGCAAATTCCATGCCCAGTCAACGCCGCCCCTATCCGCTCCCTTCACTATTTCACCCCGAAAGTTGCACACATCCTCCTCCGAAAGTATAATCACTTCCAGCGAGGAGAGCCGTATCCACCGCCTGGCTTTTGCCGATATCTTTAATATTTAAGGAACATGGATCCCAGCAGCGAACCTTCCGATAGCGCCGAGCCGCCCCTGGGGTGGAGTTTATCGCCCAACCCCATGGTCAACCTGATTATCGGGCTGGCCGCCATTGCGTCCGCTCTGTACTTTTTTTCCTTCAACGAGAAACGCGCCATCGTGGCCATCATCGCCCTGTCGGACGGGGTGTATGGCGCCGAGTCTGTTCCGGACAGTTTCATCTTTCCCGAATATGAGGGGAAGCTTGTCCACGTCCAGGGCAAGGTCGACGGCGTGGGCCCTGTGGAGGATTCCCTGTTCAAGATAAAAGTCGATGCTATTTGCCTGACGCGAAGGGTGGAGACTTACCAGTGGGTGGAGAACCTCGGGAAGGGGGATGGAATTAACAAGAGTTATACCTACTCCATAGAATGGTCCGAGGATTGGATCGACTCGACCAGATACGTAAAAAGAGGCCACGTCAACCCGGACAATAAACCGTATCCTTCCCAGGGGTTTGCCGCCAAAACCGCCCGGATGGGAAAGTTTCGGATTGATGGACGGCTCTGCGCCGGATATAACGGGCTTAAGCCGCTTGCCCTTGCCCAGCCGGATTTCGACAGGCTTCCGGACAAGATGCGAATGAACTTCAAGCTGCGGGATGGCTATTTATACAAGGGATACAACCCCCAGAGTCCAGCTATCGGCGACACCCGGATAACCTTCTGGTATTCCACACCGGAGCCTGCCACCATCCTGGCGCGACAGAGCGCCACGACACTGACACCAGCCATACTCCCCCATGGAGGCTCTGTCATGGGCTTCATGAAAGGGGAGGCGCCCCTGGAGCGGATGTATACCCCCCCTGCGGGGCATAAGGCGGCCCTGGCCATGATGTTCCGGTTTTTTGGATTTCTGGCGGTATGGATCGGCCTTATGCTTGTTCTCGAGCCTCTGGAGATATTCATATTTTTCGCCCCCAGGCTCCACGGCTTGCTGGAAAAAAAGCCTGCCCGGTCCTGCGCCCTGGCCGCTTTGTTCCTTTCCCTCGGGGCGATGGCTCCCGAATGGTTATCCTTTCAGCCCATGGTTTCCGGCGGGATGGCGCTGGCCGGTTTGGCCTCGCTGGGGATTCTGGCGATGACCATCCGCTCCGCCACTCCAAAGCCGCCCCCTCCCCCGCCCGTACGGCCACCAGCCCCCGAAGACACCAGCGAGCCTGATGACGGAGTGTACCGTCCGCGGAAGCCGGCATATTTCGCCCCGGCCGCCCCAGGCGCCGCGGGGGTGGCAGCCCAGGGTGAACCGGGGGAAGTATACAAGCCAAAAAGACCCCCGGCCCTGGGGGCTATGGAGCCAAAGCTTTCCGGCAAGGATGGCGCATGGCCCGAGGCCTGGGCCCAGGGCGCCAAAAGCAGGAGAATAGAGCGGGCGTTTGTTTTTCACGAAATCCCCAGGCTGGACAAGGAGAAGGCCACGGAACTGATACGACAGAAAGAAACCAGCCCCGATGGCCTCCCTCCGAGGATGGGGGGGATAGTGGGGATTCATCTTTCCGCCTGGCCCCAGGACAGGCAGAAGCTGAACTCCACCATAAAAAAGGGGATGTCCGCATGGCTGAAGAAACATGCGGACGCGCCGCGCTATGACGACAGAGCCGTTTATGAAATGAAGGTGTGGGGAACCAGGGATGAGCTGCTAGGCAGGCTGGCCGTGGTGCTGGCCATTCGCAGGTAGGGAAACCTTCCCGTCAGATGATGAACTTTCTGGCTCTGGGCAACAGTTCCGACTCCAACACCTTCTTGGTGATAAAGTCATCGGCGCCCAGCCTTATCGCCTTTTCCCTGGTTTCCACCCTGTCATCAGAAGTGATCACAATAATGGGAAAGGCGCTGGTGTCCTGGGAGCGCTTCAGGGTTTCCAGAACTTCATAACCATCCACTCCCGGCATATTCAGGTCCAGACATATCAGGTCCGGAGGCTGCGCCACGGCCCTGCTCATGGCTTCCGTGGCGCTTTCCACTTCCAGCACTTCGGCGTTGGTGGGGGCCAGCAGCATGCGAATCTTCTTCCTGGCGATGGGCTGGTCGTCCACCACCAGCACCTTTGGCCTTCTTTCCGGAAGCCGGGCATAGAACACGCTTCCGCCTCCCCGGGAGGATTCCACCGACAGGTCCCCTTTGTGGGCGCGCAGGATCTCCCGGCACAGGGGCAGGGCCAGCCCCGTTCCTTTTTCCCCTTCGGTTCCTTCGGTGGTTGTTTTCAGGTCATGGCGGAAAATCTTGGGCAGCATTTCATCCGCGATCCCCACGCCGTTGTCGCGAATGGCCACGGTGGTGGGCTGGCCCATGGGAGTGAAAAACACCACCTCCCCTCCCCTCTCGGTGAACTTGATGGCGTTGGACAGCAGGTTGGCCAGAACTTCGCCGAACAACGCGGAATCGGCGTATATCCGGGTTCCGAGGGGTATCTTGTTGATCACCCTCATTTCCTTCCCCTGGGCGATATGCCCCATCAGGGAAATGGCGGAATGGGCGGCGGCCTGGGCGTCTATATATCTGGGGCATAGCTTGACAGCGCCGATCCCCAGACGGCTCAGGGAGAGCACTTCGTCGATCATCTTGGTGGCGCGCTCCGAGCTTTCTATTATGGAGTCGAACAATGGCCTGTTGTCCAGATCCAGCAGGCTGATCTTTCCTTTTCCCAGAAGCTTGAGGAAGGCGATGATGGAGGTGAATGGGGACTTGAGGTCGTGGGCTATCAAAGAGATGTATTTATCCTTGTCCCGTATCGCCTTCTCCGCAGCCATTTTGGCCCGAACCAGCCCATCTTCGGCCCGACGTTTTTCCTCTTTGTTCTGGTATGCGTCCAGCAGGCTTGCGCAAGTGACCAGCAGCGGGCGCAGAAACATCACCAGCTTTTCATCGAACCCGCCCGGTCGGTTGGCCAGGCCCGCCATCCCCACCATCCGCCCCCCCAGGGTGAAGGGAACCCCCAAAAAGTTGTCCAGAGGCGGATGCCCTTCGGGCAGCCCTCCAGACCTGGGGTCTGTTTTCGGGTTGTTGGATATCACCACCTGGCCGGTTTTGAGCGTATGGCCAAAAAGGGTGTTCAGGTTGCGAAACTCCATCCCCTCGGTGGAGATCTTCTTGAACAACTCGCGGGTAGTCTCGTTCCACGAGATGTCGGAGATGGCGTGGGTCTTCAGATATGGGGCGCCGTTGGGGGTGTGCAACACCCGGCCGACGAAACCGAACTGGCTGCCGGAAAGGCCCAGCAACTTGTCCAGCACGTTTTTGAAAAGCGCCCCCACGGGAGCGTCGGAGATGAAAGCGGCCTGCAACAGCTGGATCGTCTCGGTCATCTTTCTGCGCAGATCCTCATCCTCCTCGACGATCTCCTTTTCCGGCGCTCCCCTCTGGGCGGAAAAAAACTTCACCAGAAATCCGTTCTGCTTCACCGAGCTGCCAAGGAGGGAGATTACTCCGCGAAGCGATTCCTCTGCGGCGTCTTCCCGGCGGAAAGTGGTTTCAAATTCCACGGGGCGGCCCAAAAGCTCCGCCTGGCTTATCTGCGCCACCAGTTGCTTCAAGGTTTTTTTCACCGCGGCTTTGCCCCCGAGAGCCGACAGCAAAGATTCGCTGGCCAGAAGCAGATCCCGGCTTTTATCCAAAACCGCCACGAAAGTGTCGTCCAGGGAAATGGCGTTTTCCAGGATTCGCATCCGCAGGCGGGTCTGGTCCATATCCAGCTTCAAATTGCGATTGCAGTTCTTAAGCTGGAAATACTCTCTTATAATCGTTGTATATTCAAGCGGATCCTTCCCTTCCGGCCCCTTTTGGACGCTGCCGGAGCCATCTTTGTCGCCACTGTTAACTTCCTGTTTGGACATAATCCCGATTATTTTCCGAATTCATTTTTCAAAGACTAGCGTTGCGCATTACACAATAATATATGCCCTTTTACGAGATTCGTGGAAAGAATATCGGAAATATATCTACCGAAAATCGATATTGACCACATCCCACTGAACCATCAATTTTTCCCAATGATATGGCTTCAGGGCAATGTTGCTGCTAAAATAAACAGCATATGGCACAAAACGAACAAATGCACGAGCCAACAGAGAAGGCATATAAAGAGATCGTCCGTTCGTTGCAGGAGATCAACGACCTTAGCAGCGTGGACGCGATCCTGGAAAAGGTGCTGCGGGAAGCCAGGGTGTTGACCAAGGCAGACGCGGGCACTATTTTTCTGGTGGAAAAGGAGAACCTGCGGTTCAGCTATGTGCAGAACGACACTCTTTTCGCCGGCGACAAGGTAAACCCGGAGGTATACAGCAACTACACGGTTCCCATTGATATGAAATCGATAGTGGGATACTCCGCCACCACCGGCGAGACTGTCAACATCACCGACGCCTACGCCCTCCCTGACACCGCGCCATTTGGGTTTAACAAGGATTTTGATATCAAAAACAGCTACCGCACCCAGTCTATCCTGGCCATTCCGCTGAAAAGCTATCAGCAAAAGATCGTGGGGGTGCTTCAGCTGATCAACGCCAAGGATCCCACGGGCGCCGTGGTTTCTTTTTCCACCGAGCAACGGGAGCTTCTGCCGGTGTTCACCATCAACGCCACCATCGCCATAGAGCGCGGTGTCATGACCAGGGAGCTGGTGTTGCGCATGATGAAAATGGCGGAGCTGAGGGATCCATCGGAAACCGGCGCCCACGTCCTGCGTGTGGGGGCGTATGCCGCCGAGATATATCACCAGTGGGCTTTAAACGCCGGGGTGGATTGGAAAGAGCGCCGCCGCAACAAGGACCTGATCCGCATCGCGGCCATGCTCCATGATGTGGGGAAGGTGGGGATATCGGACCTGATACTGAAAAAACCCGCCAGGCTCACCGACGAGGAGTTTTTGACCATGAAATGGCACACCGCCCTGGGCGCCGGGCTTTTTTCCAACGCCACCAGCGAGCTGGACGCCCTTTCGCGGGATATAGCTTTGAACCACCACGAAAAATGGGACGGCTCCGGATATCCGGGGGATGTGGACATAGTCAATATGGACGACATGACCATGGGGAAAGGGAAAAAAGGGGAGGAGATCCCCCTGGCCGCCAGGATCGTGGCCCTGGCCGACGTATTCGATGCGCTGGTCAGCCGACGGTCATACAAAGAACCCATGTCCTATGAACAGGCCCTGGGTATTATCCAGGACGAGGCTGGCAGCCATTTCGATCCGGATGTGGTCATCGCTTTCGACGAGGTGTTCTTCGTCTGCAAGGCGATCCACTCCCGGTACACCGCCGAAACCCAGCTTAATGAAATCCCCATTGAATAGCGGCCTTTTTCCCCCATTGCCATGACTTTAGACTCCATCATCACCGTCGTCCACATCCTAGGTGGCGCCGCCTTCGCCGTGACTATCATCCTGATGCAGACCGTGGTGAGCCCGGCCATGGCCAAGATTCCCGCAGGCCAGCCCAAAGCCATGGCCGCGGAAATTATCCAGGGCAGAGCCAGGCTGGCCATGGATATCGTCATCCTCCTCCAGTCCGCCACCGCCTTATATCTGCTGGCCACCAAGTGGAATATGATCTGGGCCAGTTTTTGGCTGGTGGCCAAAGTGGCCGCCGGGGCCACGGCGCTGTTCACCGCTTCGCTGCTGCACTTTTACTGGCGGGGGAAAAAGGCCCGGCTAAAGCAAGCCGGGGAAACCGGGAAGTTCGAGGCGTTGTCGGCGTTCACTTTGAAGATGGAGAAAGTGGCGCTGGTTCTGGCGCCCACGGCCTTTGTCATGGGGATCATCTGGGGCCACCTGTAAGGCCAGGCGCCTTTATGGCGTGGAGGTGAACACCTCGTTCTTTTTCAGGATCTCCACGATCTGCTCCGACGAAACCGGCTTGCAGAAAATATATCCCTGCACCTGGTCGCAGTTTATCCCGCTGAGAAACGACAGCTGCTCCAAAGTCTCCACCCCTTCGGCCACCACTTTGAGGTTTATCTCGTGGGCCATGGTCACCACCGCCTTGGCCACGGTCTTGGCGTCCGGATCCTTGAACAGATCCACCACGAAGCTGCGGTCCAGCTTCAGGTAGTTTATGGGGAACTTCACCAGATAGCTCAGGGAAGAGTAGCCGATGCCGAAATCGTCTATGGATATGTTGAACCCGCACTCGCGCAGGGCGCGCAGCTTGTCCACGGCGCTCTCGATGTTCTCCACCAGGGCGTTTTCCGTCAGCTCCACCTCGATCCTGCCCGGGCTCAGGCCGTGCCTTTTTGTGGCCTCTATGATCTTGTCCACAAAATTCACCTGCTCCAGATCCCTGGCGGAAAAGTTCACGGAGACCGACAGGCCCCCATCATCGTCGCCGGCCAGCCCGTCGGCCAGAAGCTGGTTCATGAACCGGCACGAGGTGTCCAGCATCCATTCGTCCAGTTTCCGGATCATCCCCGTCTCCTCGGCCACCGGGATGAACTCGAAGGGGGAGATGTATGAGCCATCCGGCTGGCGCCATCGCATCAGCGCCTCCAGCCCGGCCATCCTGCCCGTGGCCAGATCTATTTTCGGCTGGAATACGGCGGATATCTCATCCTTCTCCAGGGCCCGCCGCAGCTTTGTCTCCAGCTCGTGGCGGCGCACCGCTTTTTCGTTCAGGGATTTGGTGAAGAACATGAAGTTGTTCTTCCCCACCGTCTTGACGTTATACATGGCCAGGTCCGCGTTTTTTAGCAGATCCTCGGCTGTTTCGCCGTTGTGCGGATATACGGAAATCCCCACACTGGAGGAGATGTACAGCTCCTCATTGTTGCTGACAAAGGGCTCGGTTAGGGACTTGATGATACGCCGGGCCACGGTGGCGGCTTCTTCCTCCATGGCCATGTTCTCTATGATTATGGTGAACTCATCCCCGCCCAACCGGGCCACCGTGTCCTCCTCCCGGGCGCAACCCACCAGCCGGATAGCCACCCCCCGCAGCAACAGATCCCCCACGGCATGGCCGAGGCTGTCGTTTATCAGCTTGAACCCGTCCAGATCCACGAACAGCACGGCGAACATCTCCTTGTTCCTTTTTCCGCGCATGATGGTCTGCTTCAGGCGATCGAGGAAAAGCTGACGGTTGGGCAGGCCGGTGAGCGCATCGTGGTATGCCTTGTACTCCACCTCTTTTTCGCTGCGGCGCATCTCCGTGATATCGTAAAACACCGCCGCGTACTGGATGACCGATCCGGAAAAATCCTTGATGGCGGTGATGGTGGTTTTTTGCAGATAGGCCTCGCCATTCTTCTTCCTGTTCCATATCTCCCCCTTCCACCTGCCCTTGGTTTCCAGATCCATCCACATCATCTTGTAAAATCCGGCGTCATGCTTGCCGGACTTGAGAATGCTGGGATTCTTGCCCACGGCCTCCTGGGGTATGTAGCCGGTGATCTGGACGAAAGCCGGGTTGACCGACTGGATGATCCCCTGGGCGTCTGTGACGATCACCCCCTCGGCGGAGTTTTCGAAAACGCTGGCGGCAAGCTGCAGTTTCTCCTCGGTCCGCTTGCGCTCTGTGATGTCGGTGGAGATGTTGCATATGGCGTAGGGATCCCCCGATATCCGTCGCAACGGAAATTTCATGGAAAGGTAGACATGCTTCTTCTCCCCGAAAACAGCCTCCTCCTCCACTTCGTGGGGGGCGCTGCCCAGCATGGCCTTCAAGTCATTCTCCACCAGGCGGTCGGCCACCTCCTTGGGAAACAGGTCATAATCGGTTTTCCCCTTGGCCTCTTCTTTCCCTTTCCGTATCAATTGGGAATATCGCCTGTTGATCAGGATATATTTCCCTTCCCGATCCTTGAGATATATCACCGCGGTGGTGTTGTCGATAATGGTTTGCAGCAACTGCTCATGCCGACGCAGATCCCCCATGGCCGTCCGCAACTCCTCGTTGGCCCTGGCCAATTCCTCGGTGAATAATTCGGAGTCCTTCTGCGCCTTCAGCAAACCCTGGGAATAACTGGACTGGATGTGCGTCACCGCCAGGGAAAGAAGCGCCGACAAGGAAACGGTGATGCCGAGGATGGTGTAGAACAGAAATCTCATGATGTAAAAGGGCCCCAGGGCCTCCTCCTCGTCAATCTCCGTGACCACTCCCATTCCCAGCCCCCGGGCCCAGGCCCAGCATCCCAGCACCCGCATTCCCCGGTAATCGCGATATCCGTCTTCGCGGCATCCGGTAATTTCCTGGGTCAGGCTTTCCGCCATATCCGTCAGCGGCTGATTTTCTCTTTTGGTGGCCGGGGTAAATCCTTCCACCATGTTGCCCCCTGGGTCGCGGATCTGGATCGACAGGATACCGGTCTCCCCCTCCTTCAACAGCCCGACGCTTAGCAGGTGGGGCAAAAACCTGCTGGCGGTCAGCATCATTCCCGCCTTGTTGATCACATACGACTCGCCGCTGAGGCCGATCCTACCCAGCTGGGTGATGCCGCTGAACTCGATGGCCGGATCCACGGTGAGCGCCAGGGCGGCGATCACTTTTCCCTTCCGGTCCCTGATGGGGGATATGGCGAACATCACAGGATAATCCTCCACCAGCCGCCCGACGGAATCTGTCACGGGGGTGGAGGGCAACATCGGCGCTGTCATGGCCGCTTCCCCCTGGGCGAACACATTCCCCAACAGCTCCCCGTTCTCCTTCACTATCACGCTTTCGGCCCCCAGGTCATCCTCCCCGGAAGAGACCACATTCACAAAGTCAGGGGCGATGACAAAGAATCCCAGCCCCCTGTGGCGCGCCCGCACATAATCCCGGATCTTTCCCAGTTCCGGCCCGCGAAGAAGGCTCTCTTGCTCCCTGGCCTTGTCTAGCTGCCGTTGCACAATATCCACCAGGGGGGGATCGATGGCTATGATCCTGGCCTTGTCTTTATAGTTCTCCATCCAGATTTGGATGGACTCGGTGGTGGTGGTCAACACGGTTCTAAGCGCCGCCACGGAGGAATCCCTGGTTTCCATCTCCATGGTCTTCATCCCCTTCTCGGCCACCACAAAGACCAGGATCGCGAACACCGCCAGAAGGAGCAGGATCTTACTGATTTTGATCATAGGGGAAGGGCCATGGACAGGCCAGACAGATGTTGCCGAAAAAAATATCGCGCCCCCCCGAGGCCATGGCGAGAAGGAGGATTTCCAAGGATGAAGATCGAGCTTTCCACAATATGTTCCACAGATTCCACTTTGTTCAATTGATTTTGCCTGATCCGGAATTATACGTCAATATAACCGGGGAAGCTTGCTGGACTTTGATCAGGGCTGATAATTAATCCGGGTTGGAGGCTGCACGGCCATGGTCGGCCCTGGGCAATCGCGCGACTGTCGAAGAGAAGAATAAAAGTGGTGCCGGGAGACGGAATCGAACCGCCGACACAAGGATTTTCAGTCCTCTGCTCTACCGACTGAGCTACCCCGGCCCATATGAAATATCAAATGGCGTCCCCAGCGGGAGTCGAACCCGCGTCGCCGCCGTGAAAGGGCGGTGTCCTGGGCCTCTAGACGATGGGGACGTCGTAAACTTTCGCAATCGCGCATTTTGGTGAGCCGCGAAGGACTCGAACCTTCGACCCACTGCTTAAAAGGCAGTTGCTCTACCACCTGAGCTAGCGGCCCACACGAAATGGATTAAGTAGAGTAAGAACTCGGAAGCCATTTGTCAAGGATTTCTGTGTCGCGGGGGCAGAAAGATGAAAACAACCATGGCCCATACCCTTTGGCGACAAGGTCAGTTGTCGGACAACTCGTTGGCTTCCTTGAGTCTTTCCTCGTTCTCGGCGGCGCTGTCCACCGCCCCCACCAGGTTCTTTTTCAGGTTCTTCGTCATGGTGCG
>Ga0224511_10003910_pt1 | contig 11004 bp, 7 predicted proteins | sample SF_May12_sed_USG_2_FD_169988 | JGI IMG/M metagenome (GOLD analysis project Ga0224511, IMG submission 169988) | Sediment microbial communities from San Francisco Bay, California, United States - SF_May12_sed_USGS_8_1 | ecosystem: Environmental > Aquatic > Marine > Sediment | place: USA...
CATTTTGCGTCTGGACCGCTATGCGAATGGCTTCATGCATTTCGTAATGGCGATGGAGTTTATCACCATCTGTTTTGTGATCTTCTTCACGGTCAGGGAATTCAAAAAACTAAGACAAGACGGGCGCGATTATTTCAAGGTAAATGGTTTTGCTAATCTTGCTTGCTTGTTGGTGTTATTGTTGTTTCTTTTCTTTTTTTGTAATGAAATAAGGTCTAAGAAATGGTGCTTATTTTGTTGATATCAATTACATTATAAAGTTAAAAGGAATTATAGTAACATAGTGGGCTGGTGTTGCTAGATTTGTTCTTCTCTAAGTTCAATTGTAATCGAGATCAGTTGTTTGTAAAACGTGCTCGTTACGTTGCCCTTGGTTGCAGGAGTTCTGGAACACGTGGGAGTTCCTATGTCTCGTGCTCGCCTACGCCATCTTCATCATGTTCATCTACCGCACCGTGGTGGTGAACTCCAAGACGTACGAGATGGCCACCAAACCGGAGAACTTCTCCAACCTGCACAACGTCGTCCTCCTCGACGAGGTGACAACTCCGCCTCGCAGTTTAACGATTTTTATCTAAATTTATTTAAAAACAATTTAAATATAACATTCAACACCATCTTAGATTTAACCATGCTTACACCAAAAAAAGCTTATGCCGCGCTGCTAGAATTTCATGACAAATTGCAAACATATTGTACTTAGTAATTTAAGTTGACATGTAACATAATACTCAAGTGTTACCATATGTGTTTTATGTTCTTATCCATCACATTTGCTTGACTTCCAGCTAGCAAGCTATTTCCTTGCGTTCCTGGTTTTTATGTACACCATACGATTTATCCGCCTCCTGCGCTTCAACCGGAAGATTTCCGTGCTTGGTGACACGCTCATGACGGTTGCTAAGCCCATCGTGAGCTTCTTCTTCGTTTTCCTGTTAGCGTTCCTATCCTTTGCTATGACGGCCTATCTTCTGTTTGGCTCGAAGCTGAGGACATTTAGAAACTTCTTCAAAACGCTAGAAACGCTGCTGTCTATGATGTTGAGTAGGTTTTTATGATTAACATTTTGTCCCATAACAAAATAAAATGTAATTTTGCTGAGTTTTTTTTATATAAATTTGAAAATGAAAATGATGTGCGCACTGTCCAGTATACAGTGTATATAATTATGTTTGTTTGGATGTTGTTGTTTTTTTAGAACTGGAGTGTGGTAAAACAACTTCCACACTGATTTGCAGTCTGAAGTAGTGTATGATGTTGCACAGACACTTTACCCAAAACAGAAATGTTTACCATGCAAAAACACACAAAGACTACGGCCGTTGAATGGTTTACATCAGTTTATTAGCTTTCAAATGTATATCCCCATACCTCTACTTAGCACAGAAAATTAAGCATTATGCGTACTAGTGTCTAGTAGTCGCCATGATTTTGATCTTGGATTAAAACGTACTGTTTATCGCCTCTAGACAAGTTTGACTACCAGAGCATGATGCGAGAGTCGTCGATTATCGGTCCGGTGTTGTTTGGCTTCTTCTGTCTCGCCTTCAACATCGTCCTCATCAACTTCTTTATCACCGTCATCCTCGAGGGCTTCTCTGCCGTCCGCCGCGACAAGAATCGCCAGTCGAACGAGTACGAGATTGTGGACTTCATTGTGAAGCGCGCCCGCATGGTGGCCGGCATTGGTCAGCCAAAAAAGCGTCGCCGACAGAAACTGCCCGTTGATGACCCAAGCAAGAGCCAGTTTGTCTATGTCGAAAGTAGGTGGCTCATTCATTGGTCTGGAGCCTTAGATAATCTAGTACTGTTGTTCAACTGTTGACCACCACTCTAGATCATTTTCGGCTATGAAGTTATAAATAAAATTAATGTATATTGCTGACAATAATTGTTTAACCAGTGCAATAATTACAAAAAAAGCTTCAAATATAAGTTGTTCAAAAACAAAACTGTGATATAGTAGTTGCTTCCCTTCGTATACTAACAACGCGGACTTCATGTCGTGCATTGTTGTTAACAAATAAAAAATTTGATCACATTTACCATTTACTAAGTTAAACACAAAGCATGTTGCTTTCCAAACTGTGGCAACGTCAAAACTATGCAGATCATGCGTCTTTTAAATTAGTAACTTGTAGTCTTGTATGTACTTACATCGTAAGGAAGTAAGCCATGGCTTTTTTTATAAATCTCTGTTGCAGAATTGACGCGCGAGGAAGAGCAGATCGAGGCGCTTGGCGGGAAAGTTGGGACCATGCTGGAAAAGCTGGAGAACATCACAGACACGCAGGCGGATAACGAGGACTTGCAGAAGGCAATGCAGGAGGTCCGCAAACGACGTATCATTTCGAGTTAGGACGCACGGCTTTAAATGGTCAATGAACCGCTTCGAAATATGGACTTGGAACCTGATGATTTTCTCTTCTTCTTTTCTGTTTAGACCTATTAGGATTTAGATCTACTTGAGACTTTTTTCGAAAAGAAAGACTCGTACTGAACTCTTAGTCGACTTTTCTGAATCTCTGAACTTTATCTTTCCACTCGTAAATAAAAAACAGTCTTATCTTTTCCATTGAAAGTGCTATTCAATTACCAGATATATGTATTGCACATAGCCGGAGGCCAACTTGTTATTCCATTACCATTGCGCAACTCAAGAACAGAAACAAAACAAAACGAACGTGGTACCAACAATGACTCTGTATATGTTTTGGACTATATGTGTTACTATGTATGACTGTATACACAATTACAAATTGAGTGGCCTTCCACTGTAGGATTATTACAGCATGAGAACATTTTGGAAAAGCTTACATACTTTTTAAGTTTGTATTCTTTCTAATTTCCTTTGTATCTGTCTGTCAATATATACTTTTAGAAAAGCAAATAAAGCATAATTAAAGTAGCATTGTGTTTGATCTTCAACCATCATAATTATATCGGTTGGCCTTTGAACCCTTGTTTCAAGTATTAAAAGGTCGCCTTTCACACTAAGGCATTTTAATGTATTGGCCATCTACAAATACGATCATGTTTTATAAATTCAATCTTATTGACTATTGACAGAAATACTACCCATTTTATTGTAATTAATGAAAAATGATTTTGCTTTAACATAAAAGGGCTTTTTCATTCAATACAAATATTGACAGCTTTCACAAAAGTATACGAATTTTATTCACAAATCTTGCTATTCATTCCTTATGCTAAGTTGCCTTCTACATTATCAAACTTGTAATGAAAGTATAGAAATGTCCATTGTTTCCACGATTGAGCAAACATTGTGCACAGAGCAAATACTATCACGCGGTAGATAGGTTTTATTAATAGTTTCCAAAATTTGCCATAACGTGCTCAGAGATGTTTGAGGAATAAATAAATTTACTAAAAACATCCAAGTGCAGGACAACGCCGCATGTCGGATAGATCTCTCAATACAGATCTACAACTTTCATCACCTTCGTTTTCTTTTCATTACGTACCGGAGAAAAGAAGGACATGGTTAACTTTATTTTTATTCACTGCATCAACTTATGTCACATGTCAACCATACACAGAAACAAAATCACATAAAAGACATTCAGAGCACAGGGTGAGCGGGCAGCATATAAGGTAAAGAATTATGTCACGAGGTCGCACGTGCACAACTTAACTTTTGCAACATAGCGATTTTTCTGGCTTTCACGTGGCATGAGAAGTGACATTTGTTATATCACAAAAATGCCTGCATGCACTTAAAATATGTAATAAAAATAAACATAAAATGGTCCCTCTCCTAGTAAAAAATACGTTCTCTATAAATATCACAATAAAACCATTTATAAATAGTAAATGAATAAGCATAGGAAGTGGGGAATGTTCATTATTATAACAATTTGGACGGCAAAAGTGCTATCACAGCTAGATAAAACATAACAAAACGGGGGGTACAGTTACAAACAAGCCAACAAATACATGGAAATATTAGCATCAAATGCCTAATGTACAATGAGGAATGTGAACACAAAGCAACAGGATGATAAAGGTGCACAAAGGATAATAATACTGCTGGGTGAAGAGATAAAACATGATTGAAATATTATAACATTCTTCCATCAAACATTGTGGTGGCCTTTAATACCTTGGTTAGTAATGCTTGTGTGAGTTGATATTTTGGAGGACTAACAAACTATAATACTTTTATTTTGACTTTTTTCTCTTGGCAGCTTTTCATTCTGCTCAGAGCGTTTTATTGTAAGAGCGTCTTAAAGAACCGACAATCACAGTCTATTAATACTGATTATTATGTGATCAAAAACATGATTCATTATCATTTAACAAAAAAAGAAACATTATGCACTTTCACATTTGCACATGATCAAAACATTGTCTAGTATTGTAGTTGACCGTTGAGGTACTAGACACCAACAAACAAAACTTAACAAAATACTATATCAAACACTTTTAAATAGGTATAAAACTTACAACTCGTATTCATTTAAAAAGAATGCTATTAGTTGTAATGTACAACAACAACAAAAATATTTTATTTATGTATAATAATACTAAAAATTAATAAGGGTGATATAGATTTTTCTTTAAAAAATACAATAGTAAACAACATTCCAAACAAGTAAATCATTATAAAAACATCACAACTTGCTACATTCGGATGTGTTGAAGTTCAATACATAAATTGTTTTTGTTAAAAAGTTGGAAATAGCAGTGTCAAGTCATCGCAGTGTCAATCAGTACAGGGGGTTCAAGACTTAAAGGGACACCACCCTGGGTGACATTGGGAAGGTCTTGCGCATGCCGAGGCACTTCTCCCGGTCAATGAAGAGCGAGTTGTTCTTCACGGAGAGGTCCTGCTCGAGCGCGGCCTTGGTGCGCAGCAGGTGCTGCAGGGCGTTCTCGGCCTGGCGCAGCTTGGCCTGCAGCGACTCCACGGTCTCCGTGATCTCAGACACCTCCTCCACCAGCCTGCAACCAGGAGCTCAGTTGGTGGCATGCATTAACACAAACATAGTTTAACCACTTAAATAGGAATCTCAACTTGTTTTATATTATGTGTGAATATCCATATCCTGAGAATTTTAATCTTCTTACCTCCCTTTACCAAATAAAATCTTTTTTTACTAAAGCAAGTACTGTTCTAAGAGTATTCTCCCCCTTCATTTTCAATACGAATTAAAATTGTAGTGTCATGCTGAAAACCTCACCTGTGCTGTACGGGGTCCCGGCAGAGCTCAACGTTGGGTCGCCTGATGCGGGTGTCAAGACGGGTCTGGGCGACCTGCATGGGCGCCATCTTGTCCTGGATGGCCTTCTTGAGGAACTCGATGTTCTTCTCCATGTCAAACACCTCCTGCAGAACCTGCAACACAACACACGCTGATGTGAGATGGTCTATAAACAGCTAAACATATTTGCAATCCAGCTACAATAGTGTTATTACACAGAACAAGTGTGCATTAGAGGATTATGCAAAGGGCATGAGCTACTATACACTTATGGGTAACTATATGTCTAAGAATAGAACAGCAGAGCATTTGAAAGATGTTGTAGTGGTGAGCAAACCTTAGAGAGGTGGGTCTGGAGTTTGTTTCTAGCATCAGTTGTCTCCTGCATGCGCTGGGTGAGTGCCACATTCACAGAGTTCCACTCTTGCCACATCTCGTTGGCGCATGAGTTGAGAACAGACTCAATCTCGTTACGCATGTTCTTGGAGGCTGCTCGCTCGCTCTGGGACCTTTGGATGTTGTTGTTTGTATATTGGGCCCAGGTCTCTGGCACAGATACTCTGCAAAAAACAACAACAACAACATAATGATAAAAAATCAGATGTTGACTGAATTTTCATGTACCAGACTAACTTTAAAAATTGTTCGAAGTAAATAGCCTTTAAAATCAGGTTGTTATTACATATACATCCAGGCAGAAAATTATTCTTGCAAGAGCAAAGACGTCCTAATTATTCTAACCATAGTTTTCAATATATTAAAACAAACAGAAACACTAACGTGTTGTCGATCCTTTCAACACCGTTGTGGTATGCAATGCCGCGAGAAGAGTTACGGAGCCCGTGGCAGGTTTCGTCGAGACTGTGGGCCACAAACTTGTCAGCAGAGTCCTTCTCTAGCTCATGCTGGGCTGCCCGGTTCAGGCTGCAGACAGAACACACACATCAACACAAACATCCAGGTGTTAAGAGAGATGATTTAAGTCCTATGAGAGAAAAACTATAGAACCTGTGGAATTTTTTATGCCAAGTCAATGTCAAATAAATTGTAAGAATGGCATGTTAATATACATTTAACAGCTTTTTAACATCTATAGTTTTTCATGTTATGTCTGAAGGAAACATCTCGCATTTTCATCTTCAAATAAAACATTAAAGGCTACCAGTATTTTTCCAAATTTGTAAATTTTAAATAAACTGCTAAAACTCATAAATCAACATTTTGAGCGTCCTAGTAACCCCTGTGACAAGCATGACGTAACCACTGACCCGAGCTGTGTGTTGGCCTTGTCAATGGTGTGTCTCATGCGCTCCTGGCATCGCTTGATGATGTCCACCTCCTGTAACACACAATACATGTACATACATATGCTTCACAATCACAACCAATATAATGTCATACAATGGCAAGTTATGAAATGGAAGATCATATTTAAAAAAAAACACATTAAAATAAGTTTCTTAAATGCATTTTGTTTCAAGAGTTGAAAGGCTAATTCTGTTAGAGGAATTGCTTTTCTTGAATCTGAGACTTTTTATATGTATTTTTCAAAATGTTGTTAAGTGTAATTTAAGGGTTTTTACAACGTCCCATTTAACTGCATATAAAGCAGTTATTTCACATTTACATAAACTACTTAAGAAAGTAAGGGGGCCCAAATCGTGTAAGAACAATGTAACTATGCAAACAAACTTGGTATAAACAAGTTGAAACACAAATGCTCATTTTAATGTGTATGAGTCTTTTCAGATAACAAAAATGAAGTGTAAAGAATTAAGATACAGGATGATTACAGTTGGCGTGATCAGATCGAAAACATCTACAATGAAGACCTCTGGTAAGCCATGTTTGCTCAATACATACAGACTGACACATAACATTATCGTACAAAGATAAATGGCCCTTGAGTTTGTGTTTGCTGAGAGGAGCAAAGTAAACTTTTTATTTAAAACTTATCTTAAAGATAAGACAAAACAAACTTAGAGTGGTTTAATTCCATATACTTATCCTCATCAAGTGATCAAAATTTATTGATAAATATTCAGACAATTTTAAGTCCCAGTAAAATATCATAGCCATAGTTAAACAAAGGTGATGAACATATAACTTCAATCATTATAAAAATGTCTGTCGTTTCTCACCGTTACCGGCCACGTCCATGTATATTCCTTAACCCATAAATAACAATCTTTTTTCACAGCTTTTCATCATTCCAATCAAAATCTACATGTCATTCATACAATTGCTTTATGTTCAGTATTGTCCAATATTCTTGTTAACAACTTAAATCATTTAATAAGTGTCATTTTACAAACCCAATCGCTTGTAAAATAACTGGTAACTCAATCATATAATCTGTAAATCTTTAAACGTATTATGTTTTTGTCTTTTATACAATGATACTGTAATATTGAATAGGTCTTAATCATTCTTAAATTATTATGGTGTCTAAACCATGTGCAAAATGGTCAGCTAAATTAGTATCTTTTCAATTTATGTTAGTTTTATAGCATGAAAGTTATTAACTTTAAAAAAACATAATACAAGTAGTTTGAAGGACTGACAAAAATAAAACTATAAACCCACCTTAATAAGTTCTCTTTCTGGGTTATCGTGGACAAGGTCAATTCCTTGTCTCTTTTCTCTGTGGTACAAACACTCTTGTGAAATGTGCAGGGGGTTCTCTGTTTCTTGAAGAGCCTTTTCTAATACCCTCTTGGCCTCTTGCAATGAATTGATCTCTGCTATCATGTTATCTGTTTCATTGCTCAGTTCAGTTTTCCAGAATGTGATATCTCCTATTCTTTCACCAAGACGCTTGCCTACATCGCTCTGTGTTCTTCTGGTCTTGTCATCAGTTTCACGGCACAATCTAACAGTGTCCAACCTAAGGCGCTCAGCTGTTGACCTAACTCTGTCTGAGGACAAATAGTTTCCTTGATTTGAATTCATCCAGTCATTAGGTGTGTAACGAGTATACAGGGCATTTCTAGCGGCAGCGAAAACTGGAGGCACTTTAATGCTATCGAGCTCTGACAGCTGGTTGCGCGCAGACATAGGGTCTGGCATGCTGCGTGTGAGAGCAGTGGAAGGATGAACCCGCGCAGTCTGGTAGTATGTGCTGGGGCGCCATGGCAGTGTAGTGAGGGAACGGCGCAGTGGAGAAGGTGCTGCTGCGTTGTCGAAAGCCTTGTACGAGGACTGCATGGTGGATATGGAGGGCAGGAAGGTCTGTGTGTTACTGGCACCCAGTCTTGGCCCGGTCATGTACGTGGCTGTCTGTGTGTGTCCTAGGTACTCCATTTTGGCACCTTATTGACACTACCTGAAGAAAAAATTGTGGCATGTTAATTTATCTTAATGCTGAAAGGATAAATATTGAATAGTCACCATCATTGCATACACTCAATGTATTTTATGTTCTTTCTTGAAAGTATTTAGTATGCCTTCTTTTTGTAATCAATGTTGATCTTAACATTTGCCTTTTAAACACATCAATTTGATTTAAGATTTTCATCAAAATAGCAAGTTTCTCAAAAATGTTGAGAGACAGCTGTATGAATATAAATCCTTGCTGCTTTTTATAGTCAACTTTAAAATTAGTTAGATCTATTGTTTAAGAACTGTCATTGATCAAGGGTTACATAGAATTTTACTCTGAAACATTGAGCATTTATATTCTGTACACAATTACAATTATTGAGTCATTTTAAATAGCAATGTTTTAGCAATATTCAAAAGTACATAAAATTATGCAGAAATGAAAGGAAAATAGTTGAAATGCTCAATAAAAATAAAAATGAAAAATCATTTAAAAGTCCAAAGATCATTTAAAGTCACCTTTAAATATCGAATAAACCAACCTACTTAAATCTTATACATGTACTAATAATTTTACAGTTTCACACTATCTCAAATTTATTTCATTTACAAGATAATATCTAGTGTAAATACCAATTTTCGCGACTTCCACAGGTATCCTGTCCAATCCTAATAATGTAGATTATTGAATAAGCGAATACAAGAGTGGTTTGTTTTCTAACCTCCAGGTGCCTGGAGACGGGTGGCAACCACAGTGAGAGTGTAGAGCAAGGGGAATGTATTGATCTAGATCGGCCTAATGCGATCATATGCTTATGCCTATACATTTAACATGAAATCATGGTCAAAATACAGATCTATATAATACTATTTAATGTTTCAGTTATGTGCTAAATAAACATTTTGTTAACTCAGTGTTCATTAAGTAATATACTTTTTATTATAAGTTGAGAAATCTCCTATATTTTCTATAAATGTATAATGACATCATGACTAGAGTCTAAAGTGTATGAACACCCTGTTAAAAAATAAACAATTATTTCAAATAACGATAATCAGTTTTAAAAGGAGTTGTTTCAGTAATTATATGCCAGCTAAAGATCGTTACACACACTATTTTTTCATTTTACAAGAAAATACTCAAAGTCATCAGATAGGTTAGCATTTAAAGATGTGGCATTCCCTGTCTTGGCAGGTTGTATTGTAAAAACATATTTCTAAAAAGACCATGTTGTATGTCCTTGCAAAAATATATCTAATGAATCTCTGCCTATAATCAGTGTATATCATACTAAATGATATATTTATATAAGATGTAGTATAATTTGCCAAACCCTATGTTGGTAGATACTTGCACACGACTTTGCAAATCAATACTGTCATGAATATTTATATTAAATGCAGATAGAATAGTTAATAAAACAATAAAAGTTGCTATATGATGTCAGATTATTGGCAAAATGGTAGTAACTTGTCACTAGCAATAATTATATTCAGAAGAATATTGACAGCGTACTGCAAACTTCTACAAAAATACATGCAGTAATTTTATTAGTTTGTGAGTACAATTAAACATTAATTATTGACTTCAAAAACAGTGTGTTTAATTAATTTGCATACAGGCAATAACATAGTACTGCATATTAGTTAAATATTATGAAATACATGTACTCTGACTTTAACAAAAGATGTGTCTGCTGAAAACTTCTTTTAAAACATTGTGAAACAAAATGGTACATATATATAATATTCACTTTACAATGCACCGTTCCGCAAAATTTTAAACTCCACCCAAAGCGGTTGATTTGCTTTGATCTTGTGAAGGCTTGTAAAGGGGTCTTTCTTTTGTGTTTTCTAGGTCAGATTGTCACCTGATAATTTAATCCTAATCTATTGGATTGAAATTGACCATGTACTGTTATAAATGATAATGCTTGACATTTGCGGAACGGTCCATTAAAACTATTACTGAGTATAACATGTATTTCATGAAACTTTATTTAATTAATTAAACATTATAACTCATAAGCAAACTTGACTTGATTGCTAATACATGTACATCACAAACGCAAGCAGTTCATAACCTGTTAATGATAAAAGATAGAAAACTGGTGGCTATGGTGGTATGTGTGCATGTAGTTGTTTGTTTTCCAATAAAACACAGAAAGTGGCATCACCAACAAACATTCTATCTTTATATGAAACATTTTATTGCAGGCCATGACCATGTTAATGACACTTAACAGTGGTTGTTGTCCAATCTCCAATCAATTCTTAGTAATACTGCTCTAAACAATAATGCCTTTGCCAAGTTGTGTCAAAGTCAAAGTGTGGATGGCCAGTTTATAACCCTTTTATGAGTAGCAAAATTAGTTGGGCAGCATAACCCTTTAAGACTTTAGTGGCATCCCATCAAAACTGAAGTAACACAGTACCACTAGCGGATCCTGGGGGGGGG
>Ga0224511_10003911_pt1 | contig 11004 bp, 7 predicted proteins | sample SF_May12_sed_USG_2_FD_169988 | JGI IMG/M metagenome (GOLD analysis project Ga0224511, IMG submission 169988) | Sediment microbial communities from San Francisco Bay, California, United States - SF_May12_sed_USGS_8_1 | ecosystem: Environmental > Aquatic > Marine > Sediment | place: USA...
AATAATTAAGAAATCAAAGGCCGGTTGTTAACACCTTATTTGTTGCTATTCTGTTACAAATCCTGTGGTCTGAAGAGACAGGTGTTAAGGGGATTTAATATTCACATCACATTTATTTAAAGACATGGCTCATATGTTTTACTTCATCATACGAAATAACATTCGCTTTAATAACATTAGCGCTTGGTTACGCACGCGCGGTTTAAAACAGTTTCTGTTTACTTATTGGACGACCCCGCGAAATCATTGCAAAATGCATATCATGAGTCGAGTGTCATGATTTTATTTAAGACTATGTTCAATGAGTACAGCCATATTTATGGAATATCTTACGTATGAGGACATTAAGTGAAACACTTTTTCTGATAAATGCCCAACATGGATTGATCGTGGACTAATCATAAAACATGCAGTGTCGGGATAAATCAATTACAACCCGTGCAGTTTAAACAAGGAAATAATTTTCAAAAGAATGCAGACAAAACGCACTATCGTTTGTCCTGGGATACGTATTAGCTAAGGATATTAAAGCTAGCCATAACAGACACATTGTTGTCAAACTGAACGGAGACTTGTGTCACAGGACGTGGTGGATTTTAAGAATTCCGCAGACTGGTTACGGTATCATTATTATTTCCACGTTTTTCGTAATTATTTAACATATTGTGTGAAGTTTGTGTAAGTTATTGTATATGCAGAGTAATTTCAAATATGTTTATTTAAATGTCCACAACTTTATTCATGCTAAATCTCTAGTTGTTTATTGATTTCAAGCTTCTGCTTTAATACCGTTAAATTTTTAATTTACTAATGTTTTTGCTGTCCGAGGTTTGTATAAAGTACTGGATAAATGTGGTTTGTCATGAATTACGTTCATCTTATGAACAAGTTCTATGAACATCGCTAAAATGATAAGGTATAAAAAGACACGCAAAACATAATCATATAAACTCACATATCCATGAAAAAATCAGCTTGTAAATGTCTTGTAACTATGTTTATTAAAAAACCGAGTCATATCATTAATGTGTCTTTTGTTTCCCAACAATAGGCTAAATGTAAAACTTTCACAATAAAACTGGTCAGTGCTGTTACCAAGGCTTCAATGAGTTAACGAACAATCGTATCCGCGTGTATATGTTACAGGGAATGTGTTAAACCAGGGAATTCACGTAATTCCTAACCAAGTCAGGGAAGTCACGTAAGCACGTGAAAAAATCAGACAATACGTGAAATCCCTAGAAAATTTCAGGGTTTACATGTATTCCCCGACAGAATTTTACGTAGCTGGAGATTACACGAAATCCCTAAATTTCAGGGATTGTGTCAAATCCCTGGTTACACACATTCCCAGTAACATATATATCAATTATTTAATTAAGTGCACACTTAATTGAGTCCACTGTGCATGCTAAGACATGAACTGGATTCAATACTGTTTAGATGTCGTGATGCACGCGAAGCTGAGATTCACAATGGCGATATTCTGCTAAACTTATCTAACAACGCAGTTATGAGATTGTATTTCAAAATACATTCATTGGGTGGAGATGAAATATTGTTAATGACTCAGACAAACAGCTGATCATATAGTTCGTGGGCATTGCTTAGCAAAATAGATATTTGTAGAATAAGGATATGATTGTTGTAATAAGTAATTACGGTTGAAAGTTAACATCTTTGTGTATAGCTAAGCTTATTAATTAACGAGCAGTTTAAATTAACATTAAACACACATAAACATATTATTTCATGTACATAGTTGTCGTTTCCATTTACACATTAATTTAACATATAAAATGAAAGACCTAGATTAATGGATCCAACTCAATCAAACTGATCTAATGATTGGGTATCGATGTATTTCGAAAATTTAAACAGTTGAATTCATAATTATCATGGATATGGGACATCCAATGTTGTATAACTCTATTTTGACTAAATCCAAAGCGTAATTTTAGGTAGAAGCTGTTTTATGTTAGGGAAAACCTTGAACTTCAATAGGGTAATTTATGGCGCGTGTTTAGGTTCTTCAATCTTCATGGTAAGGTAAGCAGTAAGCAGTAAAGACTAAAGAGGCGTAAAGCGGACGATAATCACTTGTTTCTTCTTATTGCGTTCTGTCTGTCAAGAAAGTCTGATTTAGTTTCGGCATTGACAAGAGCACATTAAGTGCAATTTATTCATGTTTAAAGTGTTTGGTTATGATAACCCGACAGTACAAAACCATTTACCGGGCTGCCAGAATGACACGCCCCTTAAAATATATATGATAAAACGAGTAAGTTACTAAAAATATATAAATTAAAAGAAGAAAATAAATAAATAAATAAATAAATAAATAAAAATAAACAGCATAAAAATTACAATAAATACGATAAATAAATGAAGTAATAACATGCAAAATAATTGTAACACTTTTTTATTCAAGCATCCCTTAACATAAAGAGGAGCCATCGCTGCTATGAAGAGTTTGTTTTTATGTTGAAATGATTTTATACCAATATTTTTTATTTTTAAATCGCCTCAGTTGCTCTCAAAGAACAAAAACGTAGACGTATACATTATAAAGTGTCCACTTATGCATTTGCAGTGACCACACCACGCAAAGTTGACTTAGGACAACCTTTTGACAGACCAATTAATTTGTCGTATTGTTCTGAAAGCGCTTGAGGCACGTACTTAAATAACAACTGGAAATTGATTCTTTCTATCTATTGTTTTTACGTACAGGATGATAACAAATGTCACGCTATTTTACCTACCAGGAACTTAATATTTTAATTAATTGAGATAAAAATAGCATCTCGGTATCAATACTACCAATCATTGGTCGCGTATCAGACGTCACGCGGACGTTGTTGTTTATTTTAGGAAATGCTTAAATTATCTTTTGTTTTCAACGTTTTAGTAAATATCTTACCGTTAATTTCATTTCAAAATACAGGCTCTGTTTCAAATATGACAACAATGTATCACAGGACGAATTTGAGGTGAGTTCATGTTTGATCAAAGACATTTCGTAGAACTGGTCGGTTGTGATGAACCATTGTAGTAACAGTGAACTGGTAATTGGATTGCGTTACTATCAACTTAATGATTTGTTTAGGTTGTGTCAAATATTGTGCTGTGTATAATACACTGTTGCAACATTAAACAACATACTCGTTTGTAGGAACAGTTCTTCTTTAGCATTGATGTGCGTCAAAACGTGTATCTCCTCCTCCTCCTCCTCTTCCTCCTCCTCCTCCTTACCACCACCACCACATCATCATCATCATCATCATCATCATCATCATCATCATCATCATCATCATCATCATCATCATCATCATCATCATCATCATTACCTCCATTTCATTAATAGTATACGTTTTTATCTGCCTATGTTGCACATAACACATTCTGTTGTTCAACGTTGGCTTGAGCTTGATGGGTTGTTCATTTTTGACACTTGTGTGTGCTCCGTGTTTTACATCTGTATATATTAATCTAAAAAATAAAGAACCAGGGATTGTGGTACAAGTGCAGTGTAAAACAGAACGGCATGCATGGGTTTGTTGAATGCTTTATTGTGTACATGTTCTGTTAGGATTTTGCATCTATAATGGGCGCCATTTCAATTAATACCTTTTTAGGATGTATTGCTATTAAAACCATCGCACATTATGAAATAAAAATGTAAACTTTCATAATATATTAATAAACTCAAGAGTACGAATTCCTAAAATGTAATACCAGGTGAAGGTATACATAACTCTAGTGCACTTGTTCTATTCTTAACTTCCTGAACTTTAGGCACATGGTCTCAACTTGACGCCTATTGTGTTGCGCCAGGGCGGTTTATGACAAACGGCGACCATAAGCCACTGGACAAAGGTTACTCTTAATCCGTCTGGGTCACTCACCAAGGTTGGCAACAGGCTTTGTGAAGAATTGTGAAGAATTAAGCGTTTCTCTGATTCACCTGCTATTGGCAAACGGCTCATGCAAGTGTTTGCACTCACGCTTATATTATACACCCAAGGTCACTGGATGAAAACATCAAAGAAGCATAACTTTTGAATGGCAATGTGTAATTCTCAAATTATGTATCACATCGAATCTTAAAAGTTTGAATTGTTGTAGACCGCGGCTCAGTACACGTGTCTTTCAAGGTAAAATAAGTCAGTAAGTTGGCGCATATGATTTTAGTGCACCGCATTAGGGTTACTGATCAACTTGTTGAAATAGAAGACATTATAAAACCAAAACAAAAAAGAATTGATATACCCAAGCAGAATAAAATTAAAATAAACGAACAAAAATGCAAGTTTATTTCATTATGGACGCCCGAAAAATTATTCACAAAATATGTTTATTGGCACATCGACAAAGAAGCATTTGACTGTGAAGTATAAGTTGTTTGTTTTTTAAATAACTTATGTTTTACAGCTTTGAATTTTTCATATGATTTCTCATAGAGCAGCAGGCGTTAACGGGATCACTTGATCTACATGGTTTTAAACAACGTGTTGAATATAGTTGTAAATGCTGGAAAAACATTCAGTCTTTTTGGCTCGATATATTGAACAACGAAAACACAACTGACGGGTTTGAAAGGAATATGTAAATAGTATATGACGCAAATGCATTGTATCATTCCTGAAAAGAAGTATAATACTAAATAAATATATAAATGTTGAACATGCATAAACAGCATGAACAGTTTTATCATCGGCCATTAAATAACCGTGTTTGTACTTAAAACAATGCTCTTTACAAATAACAGAATAATGAGTATTAAATATTTGTTCTTAAACTTAAATGTAAACTAGAGTATAGCTTGTAAATAAGCAACTGCAAACAACTGTATTTTAAGCAAAACATGTATGTTTAAGTAAACAAAATGCAAATGCTTTTATATATTAAAACATTCGGAAAATATGATCGATTATATTTAAACACACGATTTTCTATATGGAAATGCAATCGTTCTGAAATTTGCATTCCTACAACAGTTTACGAAGTTTTATTTTAAACCCCTTAAATATTCACAGACATGCAAGTTTCTACTTTCATTTCCGTTCATTCCATTTGTGATTTATAATACATCACAGAATATCACACAAAAGTGATTTGTTCAAATTTATAATGAAATTAATAATTTTCCTTTGCATACAAGACTAACATTCACAATATGACTAACTAGGTAGATGTAATTTGGTATTTGATGATGGTTCAGTACCTTGCGCCATCCTGTATGCAAATACTCCCCGCCCACATAGCAATAAATATAGGCACCAGCTTGCGTGGGTGTAAAAATGGCGGGAAAACGCACATAAAGACATATCATAGTGTCCACGTGGACTTACGTAAGTTTTAATGTTTTAAGCAACTAAATGCAGTGAACAATGTTGTGGAGTAATTATGTTTTACTTAAATGTTATTATTAAAATGTGTTAATAATATAATTATGTTGGTGTTAATAATAAAGTAACGAGATCTAAAACTCTAAATCTAGCTCTTTTGTAGAAAACAAATTTTATTATTAAAATATGTGAATAGGTTGGTGTTCAAAAACAAATATATGACACATAATAATGGGTATTTTGTATAATAAAAAGCTTTATTAATAAGATAAAATGTTGGTGTTAATAAAAATAATTTAATAAAAAAATCATGACACACAATAATAGCTATTTTTAATAACTTAACTCTGTATCTAATGATCTGTCTACGCGGGTCTGCCTTTAACATTGACGATATCCGTGGAAAGTTATCCCATGGTTTTCAAAACAGGCACATTAATGTTATACAACAGCTTGTATGTTTTATGCATACATGTATACATAAGAAAGATTATATTTATCTATTTATATGTCTACGGTTTTATGTAATGCTGACCAAAGAAAGATTGTCTTAAACTTCTATCTTCCATTGATTACAACTGGCTTTTCTTTTGTCACCTTAAGCGTTAAGCCATATCGTGTAGTCTTACTGCTACTGCAAATTGTTATGTGATGGTATTAAACACATTTAATTACTGTCTTACTAATTATTTGAGATATTTATAGTACCATTTAGGTTGTTTCTTATATTTGCAATATTTTACTTTGGGTTTAGAAGAGAAAACAAAACTAGCCTTCTACGATTACAAAAATCCATGCACTTCTTAATTATCTTTTTCTTATACATAGAGGATATTTGTTGAATGTTGGTGTAAGATAGAAATTTATTTCACGAGTGGTCATAGAAAGCAATATTTACACGAGTGGCGTAGCCACGAGTGAAAATATGATTTTCTATGATCACTCGTGAAATAAATTTTAATCTTTCACTAAATATTCAACAAATTTTCTGTTTCTTTTAGGCTAAAACAGCCAAAAACGTTATAGCGCGGGAAACAATAACACCATGACGTCATCATGTTGACGTCGTTTGTTCCCAGCTTTATAAACGTTACGTTGTGTTTATTGAAGTGTGCCGGGTACAAAACAACGTCAGCGTCATAGTGACACCGGCATAACTTAAGCTGCAGTAGAAAGATAACTTTTTAAATTTCACTGGTTATCTTTCTGCTGTAAATCCTTATATTTATTCATTAAGCATGAAAGAAAATATTTTCATTATTTTTGTAAAACATATCTACTAGACTCTAGTGGTAACGAAAACATGTTTGAATACCTTTATTTGATATTATATTTGTTAGATTTACATTTCTTTTTCATATACAGGTACGAACTTCAGTAATTCAGATTACGAACGACGGTAATATTGTAAATAAAACAAAAGTCATGGACAAGCGAATATATGTAAAAAATCAATAGATGTTCCAGATAAAGAAGCTCCCATCAATGATGCTGTCCGGTTAAATCACCTGTTTTCGTCACTGTTCAGAACTAATGACAACCGGAAGTGGATTATCAAACGCTCCTTGTCACGCGGGAGTTTACTGGGCAGCTATGTTTGGTTCTGTCATACTGGCCTGTAAAATCCCAAATGAACGGAGAATGCTACATGAAATCCCAAATGAACGGAGAATGCTACATAAAAAATCCCAAACGAACGGAGAATGCTACATGAAATCCCAAATGAACGGAGAATGCTACATAAAAAATCCCAAACGAACGGAGAATGCTACATGAAATCCCAAACGAACGGAGAATGCCACGTGAAATCCCAAATGAACGGAGAATGTTACATGAAATCCTAAGGGATAGAGAATGTTACATAACATCCCAAGGGACGGAGAATGTTACATGAAATCCTAAGGGACGGAGAATGGTACATAAAATCCTAAGGGACGGAGAATGGTACATACAATCCTAAGGAACGAAGAATAGTACATAAAATCCTAAGGGACGGAGAATGGTAGATAAAATCCCAAGGGACGAAGAATGGTACATAAAATCCTAAGGGACGGAGAATGGTAAATAAAATCCTAAGGGACGGAGAATGGTACATATAATCCTAAATTGACTAGGAATGGTACATGAAGTCCCAAATGAAGGGAGTCACCTTAAGTAAGCGCAGAATTGTTCGTTGTATATACATTGTAAAATGAAAAAAACCAACAGGTTTTAAATGTTACAAAAACTGTTTTAAGAAAGCTTTTAAAGAGAAGAAACCAAATATGAAATCTCAAAATCTGGATCTACTATACTATAATTGCGTAAATTTAAAGTACGTTTACGTAAATGTGGAATTCGAATGATCAAATGAGCGAAAATTGGAACATCATGACATAAGATTGACCGTTTAACCTAATTTTCTGGAATTAGCGAAATACTGGAGTTTTAATATAAAACTTGAATAAATATTTCTTTTAAATCCTTCCTGAAAAATGGTGTATGTAGCATTAATTTCTTAGGAAATAGAGAATCACTACTTAATAAACCCACATTGCATCCTAAAACAATGAATATAATGTCCGTTTTTGACTGTGAAAGCGTTAGATTGAAGAAAAAGTATGTAAATGTATATGGATTATCTGAAAAATAACATTCATTTTAATGGGGGGGGGGTGAGTTGCGACAACTGCTTCAAATCTAAGAATGTGTCCCTAAGCTCGTAAAGGATAAAACAGATCATTCACGAATGAATAAACAATGTGTCAAACTGCCAATCATTAAAAACATAACATGAGAATGCCGACACGGATTCCAAAATATTCACACGTAAACGTTCCAAAGAGATAGACACGTTGCCAATTGCATGTTCTGTCCAGGGTTATCAACATACGTCGACCTGGGTATGTACTTTTCAAGAATATTGTGTATCCTTGAAATCATGACTTTTTGTGCTACTATGTTTGACAGAATAATATTAATCCTTGTCGTTTTTAAAAAGTGTAGACATAACGTAAAGACTAGAAAGATCCCCTCTAAACTTTATTATTTTGAAATTATAATATAAAAACTAAACGTATGCTTAAAAGTAAATATTGCTAGAAATAACACCATTTACTAGTACATGTGTCTGTGTTTGATTTGATTTTCTGACGTTTTCTAACCTCTATAAAGCGTATTTTGCGAAACTTCTTAAATTATATATTTTAGATTTTATTTAAAAGCATCAGGTATAGAACTGCATACTTTAATTACTAAAATAAACGCCATTTGAATTTAATTTGCGTTGTTTGTTAACATAAACTCGTAGTAAATAAAACAAGACAGGCGCATGGTACCTTTTGTATTTTTAGGTTTTTTTTACCCAAAACTTTTTTAATTATATATTGAATTTCTTGAAGTATTGAATTCTAGTTAATTGTAGCTTATTCAACTAGTTAACTATTTTTTCAATAATTATCATTTAAAAGGTAAATTATTAAATTGATTTATATATAATATATTATATAATATATTTATATAGATTCTAATTTCTTTTTATAATTATATTACGATATTCCTAACATTGTTATAACAGAAAAATAGAAACGTCATACACAGATCAAACCCCATTGAAATATGTTTCAGAGAACTGTTATTGTAAGCCTTTACTTGTTGTATAACATGATGTTCGTTAAGAAAAATAATTATCACACACACAATATTAGATACAAAAATCTTTTTTGTTCTTCATTCGCTCAACATGTATGCATTATAAATGCAATATGAAAAATGGCAGAATATTACATTAACCAGTGGCGGCTCCAGGATTTGACCTTAGGGGGGGCGTAACTGTTGTAATGTGGAGAGGGAGGCGGATAGGGGAGGGGTTTAATGCCTACCCAGCGTTCCCATTTTTATCATGCATTAAGGAGTTTTATTGAATCATTACAAAATATGTGGTTACATTGTTTATAATCGTTAATTATAATAATATAATCGCGAGCGCAGCCGGCGCTAAAAACGCGTAATTTATATAATTGATTTTAAAAGTTTCATTAAAAAATATTACATTTATGCAACGAATATTTTTAACTTAATACCGCTAGATGTCACAACAATGCAACCAATTGTGTTATCATGCATGCAAGTTTGTTGTCGAATGTTATATTAAAATATTACTACATGTATTACACTGTGCTTCTAGTTGTATTACTTGTAGGTTTACTGATCTAGTTTTTTGGCAGTGTATTTTTATTATGTTTATTTCAGCAGTCAAGCATATTTGTGTATTCAGGGTTCTTTCCCAATATTTATGAATATAAGTTGACGTAAACAAATGTTTTGTTTTAAGGTAAAGAAGTATTTGTTGTTTTGATTGCTAAATAGTTTGCCACCAACATACATATTTTAATTAATTAAATTAGTTGTATTTACTGATCTAGCTTTTTGGCAGGGTTTTTTTTTATTATGTTTATTTCAGCAATCTATTTTTTTTTTTAATTTTATGGTTATTAAGAACCCTATTTGTATTCATTTCATGAGAGTGTGTAAAACTATCATTTATAAAACTAAGTTCCGTATCAATCCAATGTTAATGAAAAAAGTTGTATAAGGTTGTGTCAAAAGGTGGTTTTGTCCGCGTTTTAAAATTAATCCAAATATCTTAAGTAAGTCATTATATTATTCAGGTATTTTTATTTTTGTTTTAGGAATACGTTTTGGTGAGTCTATATTCAACTTAAGATGAGAAAAAATCCATATGCATCAAGGATAAACGTTGTTTTTTCCGGTTCGCGGGATTGATCATTATTAAAGATTTAACCAACTTAATACAAATGTATTTAAAAATGGGTAAAAATCTAAAATTTCAAACTCACCTTCTTATTTATCTCAATAAAAGTAGTACGTTTTATTCTCTCGCGCGAATTATACCACAGAATTAAAAAGAAAAGAAAAAATAACCCTAATACTAATGTATTACTTCTTTAGGCGCGATTATGTTTTGCGCCAAATAAACAAATTAGCAGAGCTTTTGTTACTCTAATGTTCCCAAAATACGTTAGGTTTCTTTTATTCCAGTTATTAATTAAGTGTTTACAGCTTTGAATCATTTTGTTCCAACTGAGATTTATACACTTGTTTTAGTTATTTCCAAAATAGGTTCCAAGGGACTTTTTTGTGTTATTTGTAAAATTAATTCCATTGACATTGTTTATGTTATTTTTACATGCTCCTATACCAAGTCCGTGTGTTTTATTTTCTATTTAATTTTAAACCAGATGCAATGCCACATGCATCAATGATATTAATAGCTTTTTGGATTCCGTGTTGATATTTAAGAAAAGAGTTGTATTGCCTGCTAGTTGTGTTTTTATATTATTTTTTAAAATATGTATACGTTGAAATAATGGTTGTTTATATTTTATTTTAGTCGCACGTTCTTTTACAATAAAAATAAACAGTAGAGCGGATAAAAATCAACATTTTCTGACTCATCACATTGTGTAGAAAGTTTTAGATATCCAACCATTATTTGAGATATAATTATAAACTAGTTAACTAATTAAACTGCCCTCACACATACCTCGCGACCTTACTGCGTCCTTGCTACGACCCAGGACGCAGCACAGTCGCCATTGACGCAGCAGGGACGCAGCGAAGTCGTAGCGAGGAACCCAAGGACGCACAAGGT
>Ga0224511_10003912_pt1 | contig 11004 bp, 11 predicted proteins | sample SF_May12_sed_USG_2_FD_169988 | JGI IMG/M metagenome (GOLD analysis project Ga0224511, IMG submission 169988) | Sediment microbial communities from San Francisco Bay, California, United States - SF_May12_sed_USGS_8_1 | ecosystem: Environmental > Aquatic > Marine > Sediment | place: USA...
GCTCTGGTGTTGGCAATTATGCATTAAATTATTGGGGTGCTTCTGCAAGGTGAGGTTTGTCTTGATGAGGTTTTTGTCTTATCATATGAGTGGTACCGCAAAACACAGTCCGACTATCAATCCCGTTGACTTGCAATAAATCATCAAACCCGGTCGATGCTGTTATGAACTCAGCTATGATGTCAGTGCATAACATTCAACAATCACTTGACGCGACTGCGTGTTGTCACGAGTCTGATTCGAATCTTGTAGCGGAACAAGGCGGTCAGCATAGCGAACCATAAGGGTTCTTCTAGCGCTTCGTCTAGTACAAGTAGCCAACTGGTAGACGGGGCTCCTCATCTGCTGAAGGGATTACACGACGGCATGACGAGATTCTTCACGCCCACCGGTGAGCGTAAGCGAGCCAACGTCATGTACGCGCCACCTCCTCGCAAGAGAAAGGACACCGGTGGCGACAAGAAGAGCGGAATGGATACAGACACTGACGGTGGACTGTTATCTGAGGCCACTCAAAGCGATACCCAGCGTTAGTATATACCTCATGCTACCCGATAGTCACTGCCTGATTCATTGTAAGCTCATTGTGTCCGTTCCCCCCTCCCCTGGTGTGCCAGAGATATATGATTTGTGTTGGTGAAATCGTGCTTTTCATTGTAGTAATGGACAGTATAGACCCAGACAGCTTACCACCTGGCGTTACTGTTCGTGACTGCAAGTACTTTGCTAGAGCGCAAAAGGATGCTAAGGAGCAGGAGCAACTGACTCGGTCGGCGGTTGAGCACGGACGTCGCTATCCACCTAGTATAGAGTTCGGGAAATACGAACTACAGACTTGGTACTCTTCTCCTTACCCCCAAGAATACGCACAGTAAGTGTCACATCACAGTTTTGCACTTAGTCTTCTTTTAAAAGCCCCTGGGCATCACACTTATGATTTTTGAAGCACCCGGACAATAGTCCCACATATTTGTCTGCCTTAGACACTTACAGTAACTAATGATAATCTTTTCCGTTTCCCAAGATTACCCAAGCTGTACATATGCGAGTTTTGCCTAAAATACATGAAGAGTCGAAGCATTCTCGAACGACACATGCTGAAGTGTGGACTAAGTCATCCGCCAGCCAATGAGATTTACCGGTGTAAAGATGTTAGTGTCTTTGAAGTGGATGGCAACACAAACAAAATATACTGCCAGAACCTTTGCCTGCTAGCCAAGCTCTTCCTCGATCACAAGGTAACGGTCAGGGTTTTTACTAGTCATTTTGCTCATATATCGGATTAATTCAGTAATCTGTGGTTTTAGTTGACAGCCTACTGTGAACAACCTGAAACATAATTGACCTTGTAACCAATAGTAACTTAAATAGTGATCCAGATTATTGCACACTTCCCAGGACCACGGGTTAGAGTCCAAATACACCACGGGATTTTTTAATTAAAACATATTTTGTAGACTTTGTACTATGATGTGGAGCCTTTCCTGTTCTATGTGTTAACTCAGAATGACGAGACTGGTTGTCATTTCGTTGGCTACTTCAGTAAAGAGAAGCACTGCCAACAAAAATACAATGTTTCATGCATCACTACATTGCCGCAACACCAGCGCAAAGGCTATGGCAAATTCCTCATAGACTTCAGTGAGTAATACCTTCTGTTTATGTCTTCAAGAGAGTGCATGTAAACAAACCAGGCAAGCCTTAAGTGGCACTAGATTTATCTCTGGTTCTTTTTCACACTCCTTTGTCTCTGTGTAGGTTACTTGTTATCACGGATCGAGGGAACTCCTGGTTCGCCTGAGAAACCTCTGTCTGAGTTGGGTAAAGTAAGCTACAAGTCTTACTGGAAATCTACCATACTGGAGTATCTAAGCGCTCTCAAGGATGATGATACACTCTCCATTAAAGGTAGTAGGTTCAGGCTTCCTTTCTTTCAGCCATGGTCTATCCATGGTTGGACATTGGCCTTCCTCCTCGCTGTCCACAGGTTGTGTGGTGTCATTGAGGGGAGATTGAGCCATTTTTTGCCACGCTGGCTCAGGACGGGATGGCAGAGTGTGATCAGCCAGGGAAAACTCCCTTAAGATACTCGGCCGTGGCTGGGAATTGAACCCAGGCCACAGGGAGGACAGGCAGTGAGCTATTCCACTAAGCTATCATGACTTTCTCTATGCGTTTCCCTATTCCTTCTCTTGATAGATTCTCTGCTAGTGTCACAAAATAATTCCAATGGTATTTTTGTGTCTGTTGCAGGTATCTCCTCCAAGACAGGCATGTGTCCCCATGACATCGCAGCAACCCTCCAGGAGCTGGGTATGATAGACATGACCAAGGCCGGTGATACAGTCATCATGATCAACCGAGTTCTCATTGCTAGCCACGTCGCCAGACGGAACTCCTCATCAGCACAGCTTGTCATCGACGAGGATTGCTTGCGCTGGACTCCGCTAATCTCATCCCACTCGCCTAGTTCCCCCGATAAATCTGGCAGCAGTCCGGAGAAACTCTCTCTGTCGGTAAGTGACCGCATGCAATACATGTCTGTGAGCCATTTTGTTGGCAATTACTTCCTTAGTAAAGCTGATATCCGTGTAACTATTCTATCGTGTCCCACCAAAGGCGATGATGGACATTAATCTGAGTTGTTATCTCCCCTGTAGCAGCGACGCACCAGCCGTGCATTCTCTTTCAAAACGGATCCCAACGTCGAGGTAGAGGTGGAGCCAATCAAGTCGCCGCCGCCAAGACCCCGTGCATCTCGTTCTCGTAGTAAAGCGGGCTCGCCTGAGCCTCCCGCCAAGCCAGACCTCATCAAGCAGAAATCTTCACCTGCCAGGCAAAAGTCCGGGTCCCCTCGTCGCCCCGTCGCCGAGTCTCCTGTCAGATCACAGAATCAATCCAAGGAGATTCCTGTTGCCTCTCCACAAGCCGTCCCGAAACCAGCGCCAAAATCGCGCGCAAAGGGCAGGAGAAATTCTGCAGGGCTGACTAATGGGCTCTCTGAGCTAGCTACCCGGCGACCTAAGGACGATGACTCAACAGATGATGGTACGTATGGTGGGCCTATACTACAGTGTCCCATTTATAATTTTTTTCTCGGTATTTAAGACCACTTATATTAACAGACATATCTAAATGTGCACTATCTTCTAGACGCGGGACCGCCAGTGCACAAACCACCGCCAAAGAGACGCCGCGGTACGTGTAAGGAAGATAAGGTGTCCGAAAACAAAAGTGGCTCGCCTTCTACACCGGAGAAGAAGGGCAGATATGCAAGCCGTTCGTCTCGTTCTGCCCCTTCCACTCGCAGCACCAGGCGCACCTGCACCTCACAGGTATGTATCAGTAGTTCAGTTGTACGGATTTCCAATCAGAACGAATGCTCCCCCGAGACTTCAGAACACCCATATGTATTTAATTTGCCTTCGCGAGCTAAGTGCACTGTTCTCCCTTGGGATATGCACTCACAGCTTGCTCTCTGCGTGTTTGCAGTTGAGAAGTTCCACTACCAATGACAAACGATCTGCCAATGGGAAGGCCAGTGATGACATGGGTGGCGTGGACAACCGTTCAGTCGGATCACCGGCCTCTGGCTACGAGGCCTCCGCCTCTGACACCGACTCGGACCGCAGCGAAGAGCGAAACTACACAGATGAGTCTGTGTGGTCTCCTACCATTCGCGGTCCCCCAGCCGCCAATACAGACACAGCCTTAATGAGACCACTGCCTCCAGCTGCTCAGAGGCTCAATCTGAATGCCTCGCACACAGAGCAGCTAGCGACAGACATCAGAGAGAACTATGAGGTGACGCCGGCTGACCGACTCGCTCACAGTCAAGTGGACTGCCACGTTCAGGACTCAACTCACCAGTTCAGTCATACGCCATACACTGAGGATATAGCTATGCTACCAGTCCCTAAAACTTATCCACCTACCAGCGGCCTCGGGGAAATGATTGATCCTGCCACTCTGGGCATAGAGTCACCAATCAGTATGAGTAGCAATGACACCAGTCTGAATGGCACAGCCGGTTGCGAAAACCAGACGCTCGGACCGAGTTCCTTGGGGCAGTCCAACTATACCAACTATCAAAATAACTGTCCTACAGAGATACAGCAACTAACACAGCAGAGCTATAGCAGTCCCGGGCAGCCGGGCGGTGACATGGACTTCATGGAAACCATTCCGTCAATAAATTCTGTTCAGACGCCCATCTATAAAAACCAGCATCAACAAGAACTAAAATATCAGGAACAATATTCTCAAGGCCAGCTAGCATCTCCCAACGCTCTGCACAAAAGTCCGATGCCACCACCCCAATCTCCCCATATGACTCCAATAAGTCCACACAGAACTGTCCCACAGGCCTACCCTTATAGGCCACGGACTGGCTCCATAACCAAAATGGCTCCATCGCCTGACATGACGCCTCCTCCGGGTACACCCTCCCCCACTAAGCATACTCCGCCCGACCGTTACCAGTCATACATGCAGCAGGAAACACTCTCTATAAAAGGAGGTAATATGATGCAACAGACATACCGAGCCCATCCCAATGCGCTGGACAATTATCAACAGACCGTTGGCAACCAACATCTACTGGCGACGGGCAACCAGATATTTGATCCACATTACTTCAACACGGGAGGCTCTCATCTACCTTTTCAAACGCAGCAACCTGGAATGTACCCAGCACAGGTACAATCAAATATGTACAACTATAATTACACCTGATACACCACACTTTTCCTGTTTTATCAACTCCCTAGCCTGTGATAAGAGGCTGGGTGAAAATGGCCCGTTCTGTGTCGCAGATTCAGTGTTTTCTAGTTCCACCACCAGCTTGTACGGAATTTTATTAATCTGACTGCTCCCCTTCTTTCTAGTATTCGTCGCCCATCACAAGTGACCTACAAACTCTTTTCTTATGCGATTATATCTTATTTATTTTGTATCTTCCATTTTATTGGAAGATCCGGTTTGTATATAGCTCAATTCGTCGTAGCCGAATATCTCACTGGTACTGTTAGCAATGGCTAGCAATGAATAAAAATGCGGAAAAAATGATGGATTGTAATATTTGCACAGCTGTGTTGGGGATGTGTATTATAGGGGCAGAATTCCATGTAATTATGCTTGTGCGGTAATGCTAATATCGTCTCTCGAAGGTGTATCTTTACACGAACAACAGCTTCTATGACCACTGCTTTTTCTGTATGGAATATAGTAGAAATAAGTACGGGGCATCTAAGAAAAATAAAAAAAGAGCTTTGATCAAGTTCATCTCAATGGTTTGGTGTATCCGACTTGATATACGTATAGATCATGGATAACGCAGAAAAACAGTACAAAAGTATAGGAAGCTCTGAGGATCAAAAACCATATCAGTAGTTTTATTGAAAGATATACATAGATCAGACTGGTCGAGGCTTCGATCACTTTTCAAGTAAATAACGTAAATAAAGCCGTTTACTAGATTCATCGGGGAAATCGAGGACGGAATTTACTCTAACAATCTGGGTAAATCCTTCCTCACACGATGGTTCCAAATACTTGGATTTGTACATATTTACTACCATATCATTGATGGGTGTATGTTTGCTGTTGGTAAGCTGTCTGTACTTTTCATTGTGTCGAGCCTGTTTGTATGAAGTGTTCATTAAAAAACATCTCACTGGTATCTTATAACTCTTAGCCAATGCTGTATAACGGGACCGTGACTCAACATCAGGATTAGTGTTGTCAATCACTACAGACTTTCCTTCTTTCAGAACAGCTTCGCATCTGAAAGCAGTACAGTGTTTGGATTTGTTTTCCCATGAAGAAATTTGTTCAAGGGTGCACAATTCCAAACTTAAGCGCGCAATCCCAACAGAAAACTTGAAAAAAGGGTTATGTCCTGGCCAAAAGTTTTCAGATTCTGAAACCGATCAATGAACAGATGGGCCTAATCACCCAGCTCAAGTAGAAGCTTAGATATAGTCATATCCAATGCGTATAGACCCCTCGGCGATGCACTTTTTAGACCGTCAACAGAATTAGCCTCGAGATAGGAAATTAAAACAGAGTTTGCACGAGTGGCAACCGCCCGGTTGCCACCTAAAAGCCACTCAAAATGGCTGTCAAGTGGGCGTCAACTTCTGGTGATCCAGCGGCAGAATTCTGATCCTGCATGCGCTATTTTTTCAGCGTCAGGTAAACGGCAACCAATGACACCGCAGATCCCAAACTGCGGCTCTACTAAGTTCGCCCTTGACCTAAACATTAGAAGCAGAAATCTATCCGAACTAAAAAAAAATTGCTGCTATGATTAGTCACTGCACCTGAGCCGCTAGATTGGAGAAAGTTGACGCCCATTTGACCGACAGACCCAGCGGCGCAGCCAGCGGTGCCACCCGTGTTAACAACCCTGCAGCACCGTTCTAGGCATGGTTATTGAAAAATATCGAAAAAATATTTTGCAGCAGAAGCATACGAATGTATATGCATGTATCGATGTATATAATGTCAAGCGTAGGCGACCTCAGCAATGGGTCTGGGACTTACCCGGCAACTTGTTTTTGCCAAGATCCCAACTAGAGCTCTTACGGAAAGATGAGTTGTACAACGGGGGCATTGAACCCCATAGTTTAAAGGATATTTCGGTATAGCGTAAATTTGGTCTCGAGTTCAGTTTGACTTACTTTGCAACGCATTTTTGCCACGATCCCAGCTGGTCTCTGCTAATGTGCTCATAACCACTGAGATGCTTGGTGCAAAAGTGACTCTTGCCACTACCAGGGAAGCCAACCATCAACACCATCTCCTGGTTGGGTTTATTCAGGTCAGCTGTAGCTGGCTCAAGCAAAGTCTTCTCCTTTAAAGCATCCTGCGGGTTAAACTCTGGCATCTCATACGGCGGCTCCGTACAGCCAGTGAAAAATGATTCGGGTGTATGAAAAGGAACACCTACAACAAAACAGAGCGTATGTGAACATTCACCAAATAAAAGGATCAAATGCCTAACGTCACCAACAAAAAGTGCTCCAAGACGGACACGTCACTTTATGGCTCGGAACATCTCACACATACAATCATTGATCTATTCAGCAGATGTCTTCATGGTAATTACAACAAATGGACCTTATGTTTGTCAATTGAAATTCCGCTTGACAAGACACCACAGTAACACAGAGAGGAATAATAGAGGCTCTTGAGTCTTCAACCTTTTTTCTGTCCAAAGACCCGCGCGATAATTAGTACCAGACCCTCAGTGGCTGCTGTAACAGATATGCAATGCTTACCAATGTTCAATGCGAAAAGTCTATCGGAAGAGGCGAAATCCTTCCTCTTGCCTTTAGCCCAGCCGGCCGGCCTACCAGCCGCATCACCCACATAGAGGGATTTGCTCACATTGACTTTAGTTCCGTCACTCATCTCATCCACTATGTAGTCCCACATGCCAGTCATGGGCTTTCTGTAGGGTCCTGCAATGCTTAGTTGCTTGTTTGTTTTTGTATCATAATGCTCTAAAATACCCTAAGCTAACATAGTATGCTATCATGTTTCAAAATGTTTCAAAATATATAAATCGGGTTTCAGGGTGCAGTTTTTCACCTCTGTCAGTAAGCGTTAGTACCATTATTGCACAATGATAGAGGCCCGAAACCCTCTATTTGGGGCAAAGGAAAGCCCAGCAAAGCACTTCTCATAACTTCAGTTTTCGCCAATATTACGTTAAAGCTAGGGTTCTATTCTATGCTATAAGGGAGTAGAGATTATTAGCTTATTAAGTTTCAGTGAAAAGATACCATCTTCTTTCGAGTCACCGATATTCGTTTTTTTGGAAAAAGACCACTCGCTACCGCAGCAATGAATGCAGAGTTGGCTTACTTCAAGAATGGGAACACAACTCCGAAAGTACGTCTACCATCGGCCGTGGCTTAACAACCCCTTCAAGAAGATCTTTGCCCTTGTTTTGTTGGGAACTTTGGCTTTCCATAGAGATTTGTACCAAAACCACAGCAGCTTTATTGAATTTGCCGAGTCAAATAATCCGAACCCAATGCAAGGGTAATAAATTGAATTATTTGGAGTTATCTTTAATTGTGATTTTATCACTGATAAGACAACTCTGACCACAATCGGGTAAGCAGCCAAGGCTCGAAATACATGTGAACTGTGAATAATTATGTCGACCAATTGCTAAATATGTTGGTATCCGAAAATCGACTAAAGCTTTCTTCAAAATGCTTGGATCTCAAACTGAACGGCATAGGCAATTATTACCTTTATTACTAGCGCATATAATGCAGATGACAGGGATGGATAACTTGGAGACGATTGCCTCCATTTTGTGTTGTATATCGGCCAGCTTGACATTGCCTCGTTGTATACCACCTTGGTTGGTGAATATGGCAACCTTGAATCCATCATCATGCAGATTCCTCAACTTAGAAAGCACATTGGCAAACATAAACTTCCAGTCATCTGAAAGAAACCAAAGGAGTCAGCGCTGCTCTGTACAGTTGACGAGATACTGGCAGCTAATTTTGACTTGTTGCCCAGTAATTGCATGATCGGCTTTCTGGACCGACTGAAGATCCAGACTGCTTCAATTTCCTGTTCAGATTCAGTCTTCTAGCTTTTTCAATGAACCAATGGGAGAAGGGTGTTTGAAGCTGAAGAAAAACAGGTGGCTCTCCGCCGGTATACAATTGATGCGATTGAAGGAGTTGAGTAACAGGTGTTGTCCATATTTGGATCCTCTCACCTTTATCTTTGGGCCATTTCGCACCGGAAGACGTCACAATCAAGGTAGAGTCCATATCAAAAGCCGCAATCTTATCACACTTATGCCCGTCCGCCATTTTATATATATGCACCCCTTCTACTGGACTGAACCATGAGGCTTTCACAGAATCTACAAAACATAAAAAAATGATATGCTTTTTATCTATCTGAACCCTACGTCCATTGAATTATTTTCTGCACTAAACTGTTAAAGGTTGGATGACGAGACAATTTTTTGGCTTAACAGAATCAGCGTGTCTCCAAACTTACCTGAGTCAAATTACAGTGCATTGGGCACAGCAGAAGTGCCCTTAAATCCGTAAGAAAGATGGAAAAATTGGCTCCCTTTGAAAAACATTTTTAAAAGGGCGGAGCCTAATCGGCCATTTATATGAAGTATCATATCGCGAGCTTGATGACTAGTCAACGGCCAGGCACTCAACATTGGTCATTTTCTACCAGGCCTTCCAGAGGATGTCGCACTATTTTTTAGGCGCATCCCACCACCACCGGCACATTCCTGAGGTTGTACACAAGCGCCAAGTATGGGTCTGGAGTGGGAGAACTTGCTCCAGCTTGTCAAAACCGAGCGTAAAGAGAAACATGTTTGGCCGATATTGCCCGGGAATCCCCGGGAATGCATGTGACCTGCCATAACTATCGTGCTAAATGGTAAAGCTGATGCCATGGTTTCAACTGTTAAAGGGGTTATGACACGGTCGGTCGATTGTCGACGTACTTTCTGAGTAACATTTAACCATATTTTTACCACATTGCCTGCTCAGTATGAACTTTTATTGGACTCAGGTAGGTTATGAGACACACTGATTCTGATGAGCCAAAAACAATTTGCCTCATCATTCAACCTTAAAAATCAACCAAAAATTACGAGAAAAGAGACTCACCGGAGGTACCATCGTCTTTTTTCGGTTTCTTGGTCACAAATCCATCGAGAGTGATTCCCATTTTCCTCTTCATAATCTTTTTCTCCGTCTTTTCTGAAGTTTGATTACTCTCCGGTCTTTGCTGAATAACCACATCAAATTGATACTCTTTCTTTGGGGAACTTAACAGCCACAAGCTGCACACAGTGGTGCTGTCTATCTCCTCTTTGGCCTGAGACTTTTTGGAGTGTGGCTCTAAAGAGATGCGCTTTGAGCTATGTTTAGCAAGAGTGGTCTCAGCGCCATTGCAGAATACAGCAGCTTTGTTCGAACCTAGCTGCTGAATGACAAGTTCATCAGTCTCCTCATCAATCTGAATTTTCACGTGTTCTCTTGAACATCGTTTTACCGATATTTGTAAGCCCTCGGAACGTCCCAGCAATACAGGATCTGATTGCAAATTAAGTTTCCCAATGTCATCTCTGTATTTAGGTTCAATCCAAAGTTTTCTTTTGGAGCTCATGGTAACGGTTGATTATATAATCATCAACAAAGACCGTAGTTTTTCTACAATGGAAAGGTTGAAGCAGTTAAGCCATGGCCAGAAGTGTCTTCACTTGTTTTCAGATTGTGAATTCTATCATGAACAAATGGGCCCAATACCCAGATCAAATGGAAGCTTAGATATAGCCCTATCCATTGGGCATTCTTAGAGCTCTCAGCGACACACTTTTCAGACCGTTGATGCAACAGAATTGCCCTCGAGATAGGAAATCAACACAGAGCAGTTGGTGTTTGCATTGATTTCTCGGATTATGCGCTGATGATTGGAAAATTCTCATGCAGGTGCTTACTAGACTTTTAGTTTTTCACCTCTGTCAGCGAGTGTTAGTGCCATTATTGGGCAATGATAGAGGCTCGAATGCAACGGCTTCTATTTAGGGCAAGGGAAAACCCGGCAAAGCACTTCTTATAACCTCAGTTTTCTCCGATATTACATTTAATTTCGAGTTCTACTCGATGTTATGAGAGAGTAAAGATCATTAGGTTACTAAGTTTTGGTATTTAGATCATATTTTCATTTTATTTGGCCCATTAGGGCTGTAGTTATTCGAGTGTCCGATATTCGTTTTTTTTTAGAAAAGGACCACTCGCTATCGCTGCAATGAATGCGGAGTTGCCTTCCTTTAACAATGGGGAGCACAACTCCGAGAGTGCGTCTACCTTCTACCATAGCTCAACCCCTTGAAAGTGTTAACAAACTGAAAAACATGGTCTCCCATTGTTCCTTTGATTTTGTTTTTAGACCTTGCTCAAAACCTGCTGCCTCAAATGCCTGATAAGGTAT
>Ga0224511_10003913_pt1 | contig 11004 bp, 6 predicted proteins | sample SF_May12_sed_USG_2_FD_169988 | JGI IMG/M metagenome (GOLD analysis project Ga0224511, IMG submission 169988) | Sediment microbial communities from San Francisco Bay, California, United States - SF_May12_sed_USGS_8_1 | ecosystem: Environmental > Aquatic > Marine > Sediment | place: USA...
GTTCATCGGGTGGGCCCCCCCCCCCCCGGATCCGCTAACGTGGTTTTATCATATTTTATTGTAAGTGAACATCATTATCTACATACTATGACACATATATATATACATATCTACAAATATTCATAACAAAAAGGTTGAACCACGTACACGTATATGTTATTGCAACATTAGTCACGGTCCTCCCTTGAATCGGTACAGACATCAGTATATAATGATATACATTGTATATATGTCAAGGTAAATAATAAATATTAATAAGGCTCTGGCGAATCCTGATTGTCCTGGCACATAAAAATCTTTTGAAGATTTTGCAGTGATGGAAGGCGGGCGGAAACCTTAAATGCTATCACAATGATGGAGACTTAAATTATATAAATATGCTTTATCTTCTGAAGCACATGTACGTGCTCCAAACACAATACTTTAATATTGTGCAGTTGGTCAATTATAAATGTACCTTAAAGATGCATCCTCGGATACCCAGGGGTGATTCCGCTCGCTACATCAACATCGTTGATGTAGCAGGCGAAATCACCCCTGGGTATCCGAGGATGTTAAAGATGCTAGGTCTGTATTTTTATACCCCTATACAATCGGTCACATATCTTGCAATATTTTAAATATTTTATACTTAAGTCTACTAAAGAAATTGAGATTGCAAAAGGAATTGCAAAATAATTTTGTGACAAATAATGTGTTTTGGACAAAAAGTAAAAACACAGCAATGTGTTCAACGAATTAAAACGGAGCCGGGAATTGAACCCAGGAACCAAAGCGTATGCATGCGTTACCTCTGCACCACCGAGTCAACTGAGAATATCGATTGTATACGTGCTATTGAGCGGTTTCGATGCAAAATTAAACATAAATAAACAATGCTGAATCTGCGGGCCACACATTTCAACATATTCACTTTTCTGTAATATTTTGACTTGCATGGATAACTCCATCCTCGGATACCCAGGGGTGATTCCGCTCGATACATCAATGTACATTGATGTAGCAAGCGGAATCACCCCTGGGTATCCGAGGATGGGATAACTCTATTTGGCAGTTTCTCGTATATTTACGGGAGTACGTATATGGTTAAAATGTAAATTTACTTATATCAGTATAATATCAGTACACCATTTAAGGAATATACTGTTCCAAAAAGATAAAAAGAATTGCAAACGCGTCATACTATGTTGAATCATTTGCAATTTCACGAAGAACCTTAGAAGGCCAAATACTCCCTATTAAAACTCCCTATTAAAACTATTACTGAACATCTCCTCCATTTATATCCTAATGTTATCTTTGCGCAATTTAAGTGAGAACAAAGATGAAGAGAAATTGAAAGGAGGAACGTTCACCTTCAGTTTATAAAATTCTTTAAATGGAAGTGATTTGTACTTTTTACGAGCTAACGTAAGTTAAATATTTAAAAGTTGGTGTTTAAAGTGACTTATACTTATTTGTATTATACATTATATATATTTGAAGTCAAAATCGGATATGACTAATTCTGCCTTCCTACCTAAATCCAATGACGTCACAAATTATTTTGCCTTCGCCCATCGTGTCCAAACATTCACAAACACAAATTTTACCCTCATAATACACTGATAAATTCTGTTGTTTGCTACAAACACTTGTTTAATTTTGTTAAAACGGGTTTTGTGCACTGTATTAGCTAAATGTTAATCGTTATTGCGATGTAAAAAGTACTAAATTCTGACTTGGAAAATTGCAACACTGAACTGTGCAACTCCGCCATGTTTGACAACGTCCTTGAAACGTTGAATTGAATATTAGTGTAAAATGTAAATGCCATTGGAACTTTACAGAAAAATGTTAGAATATGGACCATTCCTCATTTAATGTAAGTATATATGAATCACCGTATCTGGTAATTGTTTTGATTGATAACCGTATCTTGTAATTGTTTTCATTGATTTGGCTCGGTGCCAAATCAAGTGGGTGGCATAACAATGCAAGGAAAGACAACTTCATATTGTCAAAGCGTGTGTTAAAGTTATTTCTCTTTGCATGTTACTTTTTGCAGCATCATTGCTATATTGTGCCCATTTTTACCAGTCACCTTGGCAGGTTTGGTTTGGTTGAAAGACAGTGGGATTGGTGAAGAAAGGAGTGTTTGCAGCTTATATCGATATGTTATGACATGATGTAATACATTATAAAGATAGAAGTCTAGCATGTCTGGATTTGTTTATTTATTTCCTGTATATAGACCTATTAAAAATATATTAATTTCCATCTCTGACCAATATTTGTAAGAGGAAGGTATCATTATAACTTTGGTACAATGGTAGGCATCATTTGAATATTTATTTTGTAAAATTCTTGTTGTTTGTTATCACAATTTATTTTTAGAAGCCTGTTTGTAATGTTTAATGCACATATTCATTTTCACCAAGAACCAAAAATATACAAATACAATAAAAATGAAATCGAATAAAAACTCGTGATGATAAAGGTTATGACATTGAATTATAAATCATGAAAACAACAAATTAAATAATTTCATGCATACTGTCTGCTTAGAAAAAACACTTCTTGGTTGTGGATTTCTCTTAAAATTAAGGTAACTTAAATTTAATAGTTTAATGCCAATTTATCTTGTATTTGGAGTGTTATATTATCAAATAATGTATAAATCCCAAAAATCTGAGCAAGTTTCAGCAATAAGGAATGGAATCTAAATATTTATTAATACAAATACAAAAGGAAAAAAAATACTGTATAATTATCCTGTTTGGCAGTGCTCCATAATGATTAACGAGTACTCTAAAGTCACAAGTATTTAAAAATTAACAATTCACTTGGTACTTGCAATGACATCTTGAGCATCGCTATTTATATATTTTGGTAGTTTTTAATATGCTGGCAGTGATTTTATTTGGCTATTGGATTATCCAATGTGGTTTTCTTAAAAAAAATCTAATAAATACCAGATCATAAAACCATACATAATCTTGATTTTAGTCATTACAATTAGAATATTGGTTAACATCAAAGATGTGCACAAAATATTTTAAAGTGATAGTGAATTTTTTTTTACCAGCCTAGCAGCATTACTTTCATGATTTTTAAAATGTTAGATGGTGACCTTGTAAAATGGTCACTTACATGTATATTGATGGCATTAGTCATGAATACAAAAAGGAAGTGTGTAGGTTTTGCTAAATTTAAGCAGAATATATTTAAAACCTTACTTTTTAAGCTTATCATGGTAAAGGGTGTTAAGTGTTGTGACCTGTCCCTGTCATGCATCAAAATTTTCTCATCTGAAAACAATTGATAGATTTTTGACCGAATTTCACAGGATTATGGCAGGAATAAATTACCATCCTTGTTTGAACAATTCCGGTTGATTACATCATGGGTATAAAATATGTTTGAATAAAAAGTTATCAACAATTTTCTTGTCTGACTCCAATTCAGGTGATGGTTAACCGTTATGGCACATTAAATTATATTTATATATAGGAAAAATGTTTTGTCAACTACCTCCTAACAGCTAGCCCAATGCGCTTAAACTACACAGGAATGGTTCTTGGGTGACACTCGAGCAAAAATTGTAAAAATGGTTTTGGTCAGTTGCATTTATAGGTCACAGTGTCAGAAAATAGGTTTCAAAAATGCAATTTTCAAAAATCTTTTCTGAAACCACAAGACCCAAGGCTTTTAGATTTGATATATAATGCCGTCAAGATGTTTTCTACAAAAATAATTTCAATTATAGGGCCTATCCCCTTGGTCAGATGTGGCCCTCGCTTTGGGTTCACAATTATACATTGAATTATTAAGGAAAGTCTTCAAATGACTTCTTTTAAAGCGGTTGGTTGCCTAAAGTAGGTCCAAGGTCGGAAAATAGGTTTCAATTATGCAGTTAATTTTTTTTGGCTGAAACCACAACACTTATAGCTTTTATTTGGTATATTACATCACCATGAGGTCCTCTACTGCAATTTCCAAAACCAAAACAGTTTGGTTGAAATTGACCCTTCCCTAGAGGTCACTAGTTTACATTGAATGGACCGACATTATTAAATAAATATATCATGTAAAACTTGTCTTAATTTGATGAAACTTCACAGGATTGATTCTTGGGTGAACCTCTACAGGGTCTACTAAAAAGCTGAAATAGTTATATTATGGTGCTGTTTTAAATCAAGTTCACTGTGCTGTTCATTTCATCATTTATTGAACTAATTAAAACTGATGTGTGAAATAATTCTCAGAAACTTAAGTCTAAGTTATCATTTAAAACTATTTTTAATTAGGAAAAATATCTTATTATCTTGATGCTACATGTATGTGTTCATTCTTTCTGTGTTTAAAAGTATTTGTCCTTTTATCAGTTTTAAGCGTGATATGATACTTTAATAACTAAGTTGCTTTTATAACTTTAATTGATATAATTATATTGTCTCTTCTGGACAGTTCATGATGACCTGAAGCCCTATTTTATAAACATCATCTTTAACAATCTTTAACAGATTATCTAGGGACTATTTAACATCAACAATTTGCTGTTTGAGTCAGAACACATTTGGCTTTGTGACTCTAAATTCTTCAATAACTTTGTGATAACTTTCTGAACTTCTTTGTGACTCCTGTTAATTAGCAAACTTTGTGTCACTTTGTCTTGGGTCACTACTGGATCTAAATAACAACTCGCAATGCTGCAACACTCAGCGAGCAACTAATGCCCCCTATATAAAAAGCTCACTTCATAAAACTTATGCTTGGCTGGATGACTAGGTCATGATTTGTTTATTTCACATTTTGTAGGGCTGAGTTGCAATGTCCTTATTTTTAAGCCCATATTGACAAGAGGAGCTTTAGATTTGTGAGAGGTACCACACGTTTGATGAAAGTTCCATGATATCATTTTTGTTTTCTTTTGACTTGACTCCTTTGTCAGTGTTGACCTGTTGAAATTGTTTATTTCTTTCATATCGTGTTGCTTTTAAAAGTGTTATTGTATGTTTTGTATTCTTTCAAAGTTTCTTATACATGTACGAAGAATTTAGCTTAGTTTATTTTTAAATGATAACTAAATTCTTTATAAGAGGCAAACATTAGTAACAGAAATGCCAGCAATGTTAATAAATACCGATACTGGTTAGAAGCCATTTGAATGGTTCTTGTAAAGTCTCAATTTAACATTTTATTTGTAGCACTATTCTATCTTTCACTGAGAAAGTAATATTGAACGTAAGTTTTTTTCTGATTTCAGATTGAGACAGCACTATGGAGGTTGAGGTATTAGTCTACACGAAGGACGGATTCAAGCGGGTAAAGAAACGACTATCAGACTCGGAAATGGCGGAAGAGGGTGGCGACGAAAAGGAGGCGGTTGCTGAGGCGGGAAATGAATCAACGACGGTATACATTGGTTTTGATTCCGAATAATTCATTTTCGTCAGTTTTAATGTCTTTTTAGAAATAACAAAACATTAGAACAACTGAAAAACACAACAATATTACATGTGCACGATTAAATTTCAATTTAAAAATGATTAAACTCAAGTAAGTGAGCAAAGATTAGTTACAAATGGGATAATGTGTAAATTCTTGGGAATACCTAGTGCTCCAGTCATGTTTTATTGTGATTGTCTGGCATAAGTTATTCACAAGATTTTACATTTGTAATGTACTTAGTAAATAAAGTCTCTTTAAAAAAACGGTGTTCCTTGGCAAATATTAAAATTTTATGTTATGTGGTATTCTTTGTATTTGGTTATTTATGTGTCTTGTTTTATCATCTACATAACTTACTGCCATTAATGTAGCATGTGTAGAGGCGTATTTTAAGTATGTTTCAGATATTGGCTTGTTGCTGATTCATGGCTTAAAAAGTTTACGACAGATGAAACAACACAGAATCTTCAGAGCTCAACCTGAAAATACTGCCAGCCAAGAAATTGTAGTAAACGCAGGAAGGATGAAAATTTTAGTAGTCACTGAATGAATTTTAGAGCACTTGAATTGATGTTTTTTTGAGTCTTGAAGCAAAATCAAAAATAAAGAAGAAATATGGAAACTTTTCAACAAAATGACATTGCAGAATACAGGGAATGAAGAACAGATTCCACATGTATGGACAGTGCAGCTGTATACACCACAGAAGAAAATGCTTTAACTTTAAGAATTGGATTTCTTAACTTTTTTGTTTCTTTTCTAATATATTTTTTTTCCGTAGAGCTCTTATTTAAGTCATAAGTAATAGTAATTATTAAATGCAGTTTCAAAATAACAACAAGAAAACAAACAACTACTTATTTAGTTCAGGAAGTTTATGAATGTTTTAAACATAAGTGTTTTTAAGGAAGTTATTTAATAAATATATGGAAAACGGTGAAGTGCAATTTAGAAGAAATGTTCAAAATGGGATATTTTTAATAATGTTCAAAGACATTCTGGGACATTTTCAACTTTCTTCAAAGACAGCCTTTCAACGGACATTGCAAACAAGTCATCTACAATATCGCAAAAATATCCAACAACGTGTAACGTATTTTTGATACCAATTTGTTAATACATCTACCGGTACTATTTACCCAGAGCAGTAGTATGATTGTTAATAAATATTACTGCTGTTATTATCCATATAATTCCAAATATGTAACTGACCACTTGTTCTGTGAGGATGGAGAACGGAAGAATCTTATAAATGCTAAGGCACTGTTGCTTGCACATGAAAAACCTATGTAAAAAAAGTATTTTTCATGTTTCTAAATCGTTTATCAAAAAAGTAGGTGGCATAAGTGGTTTTATGTAATGTTAACACAATTATTGTACATAACAAATTTTTTACAGAAATAATGTTACAAATTTCTTTTTGGAAACATATTTTTGTTAATCTACCTTTATTTTTGCTCTGAGGGCTATCTTTTAAAATTTGAAATTTTTAATTATGTAATTTAAAAACAAACAATTTGTTTGCACATGGTACAACAGTTCCTTAGCATGGTGAATGTTGTGCATGCTGCGAGAATGTTCAACTTTATGAGCCCATCACAAGATGGGACAGGTGCCCGGTAGACAGTAGCCTTACTGGGTAGAACGCAAGTTATGACAACATTTTACTTTCCTTGGATTACGTGGAAGTTTAACTAGTGAACACTGTATAAGTGTCAATAACTTTTGTAAAGTTTGATAGATAATGATTGTTGTTTAAGTTTGAAAACTAAAACAGAATATTTGTATCCCTTTAAGGTTGCTTTCTACTTATGAGCCCACAGTTAGGTGGGACAATAGGGCAGTGCGAGAGATGTAGACTGAATGATGTGTCTTGTTGCTTTGTCTCTGCCGATTCTGATCAGTGATTGGGTTAGGTTGAATCGGTGTGATCTTTTGATTGGGCTACTGGGTTCAAGTTTAATACTCTTAGTTGCTCTTGTGATTGGTCATTTAGATTTAGTGTCAGTGTGCCAAGTGCTTTGACAAAATATTCAATAATCTGCCCAGACAGTAATTGAGTCTTGTGCATGTGATAATCATTTCATTGAAATAGGCGTTTGGTAAAAGACGTCTAGATCCAAAGCTATCGGGTGGTATGGAGTTTTGTCTTCTGTAGCTGGCAGAGTCGATGGGTTATTCTTCCTGTTTGTAAAGAGGGTGTTTCAATTTGGCTTTGCGTCTTCTTGTATCAAGTGTTCATTGACGACTTACCAGAGCAAGCTACTAGTCTTGACTGCCTAACTAGCTTGATTTGTAGAGTACTGACTGAATTTGATGTCGGGTGTATAAGCATCATCAGATAAGACCATTTTTTCTGTAATTGCTAATTCTAGACGATGTTCCAAGCTTGGTTCAGTTGCTGCTCAAAACTTGGCTTGCAGAGTGAAGTAAAGACGAGTGTCCCCAGTAATTCTGACGAGATGAAACTGACCACTGTGACCAAAATCAGTGATAAATCAAACATTTATTTGTCTTGTGAGATAATTTTTAGCCTGACTGTACAAAGAATAGGTAGATATATTCTTTTCAAATTGTTCAATGAAACTTTATATACTCCGTCACTTTAAAAACGCAAACATGTTTGACTATATAATTATAATTTTTAAATGTGTGTAAAATGCTGTGTGCATTGTCGCCAAGTGTAAGCGTTCTCACGTTGCTCCAAAAGACTTCCATTAGATTGGAGCCTTCTGACAGTTTGAGGGTGTATGCAACATCTGAAAGCAAAATCCAAGATGTAGTCAAACCTAAATGTTAAATTGGCATTGTAAAAGTAGATCATAAATGGTTAACACATGTGCACATACCCATGACAACTGACGGTCTGTCTTGAGGTTTGGGTTGCCGTCACGAAACTGTTGGTCCTCTAGTTTGGTGGTGACGCATGGCTGACGCTTCCTGTGGCCTACACTTGTTGCACAAGACATGTCATGGTTAACACTGCAGTCAAATGCATAAGCCACCATACATGTTGCTTGGTAGCCATAAGCATTCCAAGAGCTTGGTTGCCTTCATTTATGGAAAGGTGTGGCATGTCAGCACCAATTTGTGTTTGATAACAAATTAACTTTTTTAATAAGCATCATGCAGTCAATGTTATGACAAATAAAAGGGCACGAGGATGAACAATTCATGTGTCATGAGGTTCACATGCAATTCTGTAAATGTTTTAAATTATCCCATCCAAAACAGGTTGCTTTTGTGCATATTAAGACGGGCAAACGACCAACATTGTACATACCGCAGACCTATAAATTTGTTCTGCCTCAAATGCTAAATATCGAAAAGAAAATTCACGCCCTTGTAAGGTCAAATCGTGGATCCCCCACTGTTGCCATCAATATCTATGGACATATGCCAAGTTTGATAACTCTGGTGTTGATTTTGACCAAGTTGTGTCCCCTTTTTATATACCTGACGTGTCAAAGGTCAAGGTCACTGACATGGAGCATAAAATCCTTGTTCGCTCAATATCTTGAAACCTATTAAGCTTAAGGACACCATAATTGGTGTGTTAGTTTGCCATGGTCGATTGATGATCCCTATTGATTTTCAGGTCAAGGTCACAGTGACTTAATTTAAGGACGGCTTATTCTTTGGGCTTATAATGCTCCGACTCGCGGAGCTCTAGTTGACTTGAATATCTCGAGTGATAATAAAATTACTAAGCTATTACATTCAAACTTAAAATTGCTAAGCAATAATAAATTGGGCTACCTACAAACTACGTTCTTTTAAAGATGCTAGGTCTGTATCTTTATACCCTTATAATCAGTCACAAATCTGACAAAATGTTAGTACACTAAATAAAATAACATTGCAAAAAGATTTGCAACATTTTGTGACAAATAATGTGTTTATGGACTAAAAGTAAAAACACAACAATAACAAAACAGAAAATCAAACATAAAAACCCTTGCCTGAGCCGGGAATTGAACCCGGGACCTCTTGCACTCAAAGTGGATGCGTTACCACTGCACCACCGAGTCAACTGAGTATTGAGTGTTAACAAGCTACTAGTTAGTATTTAACTGTTTCCACGCAATGGGTCGAAACGTAAATAAACAAAGCCGAATTTGCGGGCCAGACATTTTCAACAAATTCATTTTTCTGTCATATTTATACATGCATAAATAACAATATTTGGCAGTTTCTCATATTTACGGGAGTAGGTTTCACTGTTTAAATATGTTTAAAATGTAAGATGTAAACAATTCTGACCTAAAAGATACAGGCGTAGCATCTTTAAACAGAATAATACCCTTTATCGACTTGAAATTTTTGTTTTATAAAATAGGATAACATCACTTATTGCACATATGGAGCATGAGTAACAGGTTCACTGACAAGGCGAATAGTTGAGCATGTGGTCTAGTTATCGCTCTTGTTCATGAAACTGGAGTGAAAGGTGTCTTTTTGAAACACTGCATTATGCATATTGGTTAAAGGGATTGTTTGACCTTTGCCATGAGGATTAAATTGTACACTGCAGTATATATGGATAGCTATTTAGTACTGAGGTATTCTGCTTACATGGGTAAACATTATTGGTTAATTTAATATTAGATTAAACGTAGTTGAAATGTGTGAGTGATAGCCTACTCAAAATCAATTTCTGTATGCATAATAAATCCATCAATTGGCCTATGATACCTGACACCCGTACCATGTTTTACTCATGCAAATTATGTCATGTCACAACTGGTGCATAATGATAGGATTCCTAAGATAACCTAGATTTAGAAGATTCCTGTGGTGTTTAGTTTGAGAAGGTGCGAGTTTGGCTATACGCACAAATGGTTACTGGCCTTTAGGTCATCATTAATATCAGACAGCAGTTTAAATGTTATACATGTAGTGACAATAAACACAATTATTGAAGTGACTGGTTATTAAGTCCTTGGATGCAGTGATAATTGTCCCTCACATATGAATCATATGGGAAACTGGTCTGCATCTTGCATTCGGCTAGTAGTAGTTCTGGTGAACCTAATACACTTGTCAAAGTTGTCATGACATGACCTTATTACTATCATAAAACGGGCCCATTACTCTTGCTCTACTTTCATATCATATGCAGAGTTAAATTGTCATTGTCTGGAAACTTTGTGAAACAATCGGAAAGATGCAGTATGTTGTTTCTAATCTTTACTAGATCTTTTTGATTGATTATTTATCTCTTGTGGATTTTTGTTTTGTCATGGGTGTTTATGTTCTTAGCTTTGATAGGACCTGTTTATGTTCTCGGCTTGATTAGATCTGTTTATGCTTATGTTTAATTAGAGGCCAAAGACTCGAGGTCAGTGATATCCAAGGTCAAACTTCTGATATCAAGGTCATATATGTAGTGGGCTGTAACAAGAATATAATGATTGTCATAAAAATTCATGTTCAACTCCATGTTTGATGGTTTTGACAACATTTATGTTCAACTCCATGTTTGATGGTTTTGACAACATTTATGTTCAACTCCATGTTTGATGGTTTTGACAACATTTATGTTCAACTCCATGTTTGATGGTTTTGACA
>Ga0224511_10003914_pt1 | contig 11003 bp, 7 predicted proteins | sample SF_May12_sed_USG_2_FD_169988 | JGI IMG/M metagenome (GOLD analysis project Ga0224511, IMG submission 169988) | Sediment microbial communities from San Francisco Bay, California, United States - SF_May12_sed_USGS_8_1 | ecosystem: Environmental > Aquatic > Marine > Sediment | place: USA...
CTGGTGGTATTTACAAATAACTTTGCTCAAATGTCAGCTATGCTGTGACGATGTGCAGTGCCTATGTTTGACCAAGGTCGGTTCAAGGTCAAGGTAAAAAATTAACCCTTTTTCCCATGTTGCACATAGGGTATTCATCACCTTCTGTGATAGCTCTAGATTACGATTTCACCTTCCTCTACAAAAAATTGATTCCATCCAGTGAGATAGGGGGGGAGACATGATTGCTTTCGTTTCCGAAAGCACCCTTCTAGTTTTAATTTCACTTTATATCATATTTAGATTAGATGAGCACGTTAAAATTGCAAAATGCAATATTCAATGCAATTTACCACAAATAATTATATTAACGAGAAGAAAGCCGACGGAACTTTTGTGTCGTTACTCACTGAAAGTTAAGAAGCAAATGTAAAATGAACAGTATAGGCGAATGAATGAAACATAACCCTGTTAAAAATATCGCATTTAAAATGTAACTGATGATTTGATCTTTCTTCCTTTTATATATTAGATATTAAAAAAGCACATGTCACATTATTTGTTTGAGTTTTATATTGGTTTAAAATGAAGAAGTATGTATTCACAGTGTCCATGAGTTTTATCACATCGTCGCTTTTTGTATCATTTGAAACTCTACACTAATAACCTGTCACATAAAGACATGTTTATTAAAGAAAACGACCAGTAGCATGCGAATGGGCAACAATGTCGATGTTAATGACCTTTGTAAATTCTGTGAATACTCCTCCGCGTGTTCCGTTATCATTTATCAATGCGATTAATGGGATATTTCAGATAAAATACGACTCTTCGTGTATTACATTTTTATGATCAACGCATAATGGTTGTCATTGGAACATGGCACAATCACGCAACGCCTATTATCTAGCAGCGCTATCATGAATGGTATAAGAACGCAAGGGGGCTTACATTGTACTTGGAAGAGCCCATAAATTTAGGTCGACTTCCTGGACAGACACAGTGGCAAAACACAAGACAAACTTTAACTGATTTTAGGTAAATGATATTATTTCTTTAAAAAATAAAACCATTCATGATTGCATTGATACATTGTAAGAGTGGATGCGATTCATATGTTTCCTATATCGCCGTTATGTAGCTTTTTGTTCGTTATTTAATTCAATTATCTACATTAAAAATACTGACTGTCCAAGAAAAAGTGTATTTTACGTCTGGCTATCAGCAATAGCATTTTATAGTTACATTCTACCGAGACATAGATCTACTGGAGTTAAGAAGCCTAGCAACCAATCCGTGGGGATGAACAGGTGGTCAACCATAGGAAGATGATCAGGGGTAGAATGAATAGATAATTATATTCCTGTAAATACAGGCGACATTACTGTCAAATAAAAATACTCTATTCAAGCAGGTAAGCTTTCCTTACAAAAAAAATAATTGACCACAAAGACAGACAATCAGAAGAATGTATTATTATCTCGAAATCTTGGAAAATAATACGTCCAGTCTTTGCTACAATTATCTTCTATACTGCGGTTTATTATTGCATTACGCAAATCGTATTATTTCCACGGAGGATAATTGTCATTTGATGTGCATTACGAGCAAAAAGTATTTGCAGAGAAGTATGAAAGGGCAACGCACTCTGTAAAAGTATATATAATAACAAAACTTAATATCTTCTAGTGTTTCCTGTTCTATAATGGGACGTACGTGCATTGCGTAAGATATTTTCATAATGACTTTACATTAGAGTATTATATAAGACAAATCAAATATAAATCAGAACAAACATGTTTATGTATCGATTTTCTTTAAACTGTAAAGGGGGATTTCACCACATGCACATTGCAATTATAACTCCTTATATATATTGTAAGTAAGAATACATACAAGCATGAAAAAGTGCACTGACGATTACCGCGTATGTTGCAGAGAAATCGAATATGTGCATCCTTTTCGGGGAATCCGATATGTTCTCGATCATGATGAATTGTAGATTAGGCATGAAACTGAATTGCATGCGTATTGTTATATTGCCAATGTCTGGAACAGAGGTTTACGAAATTATGTACAGATTATAGCGCAGATGAAACTGACAGTTTAATGTTTCGGATTTCAAAAAAAATTCCCACACAACTGAAAATTTGCTAAATCTATTGAGTATAACAGATAACACAGACACGAACGTGCTTTGCCACACAATATCAGTATTTTATAAGATGCTTGTCATACCTAAAACGTACCTTGTGTATCAACACGTGGTGATATTAAAGTACAGTAAACTACGCAGTTTATGTGGATAACGAGATTAACTTGAAAGCCCTATATTTAACCGAATTATTATGTCAGCATGTAACTAGGTCAATGACCTTGCCGAACGAGGCGCCCCTATTGTGTCACCGTTGTAAACATCAATATTCAGGGTTGTTAATTTTTTTTATCACTAAAACGTATTTATTTTTTGGTTGATGCAAACAAAACATATCGTATAAATCAGATTCTCTTATAGCTCGAATTTATTAACCCCGACTTGACCTTTATGCAAGAATATATTATCTGTCGATTACGAACGTTCAATTAGCTTTCGTAAATGCAATCGGTGGAAGTCGTTTGAGATCGTGCACGTTTGTTTAAACAATAAAATATGTTATACTATTCAATACGATTACGATGTTGGACAGTGACGGCTTGGTCGAGGGGTGAGCGAGCATTGCTCGTGATCCGAAAGCCGCGGGTTCGAGTCTCATCAGATTTCTTTTATTATTATTATTATTATATTGGTAAAATCAAATCGACCTTGGGTCGAGTGGCTGACGAATCAAGCAATTCCGCTGCATCAAACTCAAACAGCGACTGATTTTTTTGTAAATTGTTGGTATTAATTATATCGTTTTATGTTTTGTTTTGTTTTTGGTGTTCACTGCTTTAGCTCTGCTGTATTATTAAATAAAATTAAACTATACAATGTAATTAAAAAATATACAAAAAATAAAAAAATAAAAACACACAACCAAAAAAATAATAATAATTGAACCAAAAAAATGCAATGATGTGAGACTCGAACCACCATACTAAGTAATTTGTTTTGTCATTCCAAAAAGCGATACCTATGCCTTGCTGATTAGGCTATCTAGCATTTCAACTAACGGATGTATGAATTAATTAAGTAGATAATTTCAAGCCTTGATCCTACAGAGCACGATTGATTTATCATTTGCATGCGTAAATTGCCGAGATTTCGGTAAGGCGTGGTATTGATCGTTAAAAGGTGGGGTGTAGATTGTTAATAGATGCTAATTTGGAAGGTCAAGTCGGGGTCAATAAATTCAAGCTATACATTTGATTGGTCTCAAAGGCATTTTCTGGCATGAATCGGGACTCCTGTCCCGTTTCCGACTCAAAATGGCGGAGGCAAGTGGTTGTTTTGGAAAAAACACAGTTTCTTTTTTTCGAAAATACCTCCAATTGAAGAGCTATTATGTGTATTACGTCATTGTTTCCTGCTTACAATATGTCTTTAGGCAAAGTTGGCGAAACATTTTAAGAAACAGAAAATCAAAGAAGTCAAGAGATTTGGTTAGATAGAGCCCAACTTTAGATATGAATTATAATCATTTCGACCTGCTGCAATACAATGCAATATGATTTTCAGAAAGTGCATTCATTACTCGGAATTTTGAGCCAAATTTCATGCACATACGTTTTGCCGCGAGTTGCCGGCATGATTCTAAATTTGGGTGGGGTAACGTGTGTTTATTTGTTTCCAATATGGCGAAATAATTGATATATTTCGGACAGTTGTACATTCGGATAAAACAGACCGCATATGTATTTATGTAGTAATGCAAACATTGCAATTTCTAAATTTATATCTTTCTTAATGTGTATCAACTTATAAGTTATTTGTCAATTTTGTGAGGTTCAGAATGTTTATAAATTATTATACTATGATGGCAGATCTCAGAGTCGGAAGGTAAATTGCTGTGGTTCATAACTGTAGGGATTGTCCTTCAATTCTATTAAACTATTTTAAAATTGCATGCTGCATTAAAAAATATTATTATTATAAAGTCTGTTTGTGTTATACTTGCGGACAACTTTGCAAAGGTGAAATAAAGTATCGCTGTATCTTTTATTACTCAACATCATTTGCTGTTTCAATTCAAGAAATGGAAAATAATCGTTACAAAAACAATTTGGCTTTTATTTCGTGGTAAAACAAAACTGTCAACCTGATATTTCAGTTCTTACGAAAGAGACTGTTCTTTGTGCTATTGTGGAGATGTTAATGGGCATGCAGCGGCCCCAAATAGTCAGTGTTGTCCTGAAATTCCATCAACAACAGACGTCACACTCCCAGTGTCGCTGATAAACAGTCCAGGAAGCAGCTCCCTATTTAGCTCCTGTTTCACAACACAACAACACATAGTGTGTTAATAATGTTGAATTTCGTGTACTAACCTGATAGCATGGGGTTGAATAAAGGAATGAAAAGTAAAAAGATACTGCTATTTTTCAGTTTTTAAGTGGCATGTTGAAAATATAGTACACCTTAATCTTCCCTAAATTGGGACATTCAAACCATTTCGGAGTCATAACATTTTACGTATGTGTTAATTGTGGGAGACGTATGCAATTATTGTTTTATTTAAATAAGCAACCTTTAAATGGGATTAAGACTTTTGATGAAGAGTTACTAGACGACTTGTCCGATATAGACAGTAACACAGAAAAAAGCAGTTGGGGGAATTTCAGGTTGCCTACGTCACTTGTTGAACAGTTCAGAGAAAGTATTCCCAATTGCTTGTGTGGCTACAATATGCTCAAAAGGGTAACTTGCAATGTTTTACTTGTCATTAGTTTTCAGGTTTTACCCATAGTTAAAATCGTTTTTCAGAGTGATAGTGATAGTAGCAGGCATCAGGATTGTCGCGGTGACTGCCTGGTAGCCCAGAGCCTTCGAAGGAGGGTTGAAGAGCTGGAGGAAGAGAACCGAGTGTTGCGCTACGAACTAGAACAACTAAGATTAACAGTCGATCAGGTAAGTTGAATATTTGTTAAGCTATAATTTTTTATAATGGTCTCCAGTTTATATGTACTGGTACATGTATTTACAATAATAATAATAATAATAATAATAATAATAATAATAATAATAATAATAATAATAATAATTAATTGGGATAGGTATCCTTTTCTAATGATGTGGCTTATTTAATATGTTGTTTATTGTTATATATAAATTGCGAATACAACTCAACTTAAGCTGACCTACAAATCGGTCGTAACAACGCTTGGAACATTTCTACATTTTTACTTAGATGACCCTGCTGCTGAGTCTTCTTTTTCAGCTAGCTGACCGAGAAATAACCTTGAATCATAACAATACATTAAAATGATATTATGCATGAAAAATATGCAAATACTTGACAACAAGCATGTTTGAAAAGGTTCAATAATTATGTTGTATAAATCTTTAAATGTTTTAGTATAGTAAATGTATAATGCATTTTTTGCTGAATTTAGAGATAATTTTAAACTCATCCATAATATCACTTTACATCTTATAGCCGCCCTCCTCCCCAGTCTTCTAGTGACCTACACCAGTTTGACCCAGCCTACTTATTTTGAATTGCATGAAAAAACCAAAGCTAAAACTCCCAAGGCAGACATTGTTGCATGGCTAAGAAACTTTCAAAAAGGCGCACCACTAGCTTCAGAATCATCTTTAAGAATTACTATTTAGCAGTACCAAGACACATACAGGAAACTTGAAAAAAAAGTAAATTGTCTCAAAAAGGACGTAAAGCTTTTCAAAGATTTCTTGGACAGAACAGTGAAGATTCCAAAAGTTTATTCCCACCTGCAAAAGTCGAAGGAAGAATTGCCTTGTTTTGAACACAATGACTGTTCACACAGAAATGTAAGTTTAGACTTAGCCACTGACATTAAAACTCACAGAGAAGAGAAGCAAGAGCTATTGAAAGACAATATCACAGTTACAAAAAAAATCCAAGGTATCGAGGAAAACACTTCTTAAATTAAAAACTACCATTCAATCACATAAAAAGTATTTGAAATATGTTGAATAGAGACTCAAGAGTAAGGACAAAGTTTTAAAAAGGCTGAGGTTGCAAAATGCTCGTTCTTTACAGAAAATAAACAAGTTGAAAGATGAACAAGAAGTAATGACAGAGCAAGTCGCGAGTACTAGAGCTGCATATGAACGCCAAGATATGATCTTGAATAATACGCAGAACATACTGGAGGCCAAGAATGAGGCATTGAGAAATAAGGAAGAAGAAAGAGACTGGCTGGCTGACATGCTTAATGAAGCAGATTTCGTTTCTGTGACAGCAATGAAGGAAAGTATATAGTTTTGAACTTTGTATATATACACTTTTAACATTGAATGTTAGTTCACAAAATGTTAAAAAGGTGATTGAGTGTGTCCTCAACCTTGTAGGCAGAAAATGTGAAAAAATACCTACCAGGTCAACAGTGCTGAACATGATTGTTGGGAGACTAATCTTCGCACAGAAACAGTTGAGTGAAGTAATACCCGATAAGGAAAATCTGACACTATACACAGACGAGACCTCCAAGTTTGGCATCAAGTATAGTGGTTACCATGTATCGGACCAGGAAGGAAATATGTATGTGTAAGGTATTAGGCAGCTCGAAACAAAGTCAGCACAACGGCCATTAAAATACTCTACAAAATAACATCAACAATGAGTGATAAAGCTAGTACGGAAAAAAGTTCAATTGCAACTGACTACTGCAAGAACTAAGAGCTGAAATACTGCCAGAAATGTATGCACATTGGAATGTTTCTATGTTTCCTTTGGATTACGTTGTTGAAAATTGTTGTGTTGAGCAATAATCTTTTCTTAAAGACAGTGAAGTTAAAAGACTCTAGTCTCAGGTTATTATATACCAGCATATTGTTATAATTCGAATTAGTTTAGATCAGACACGAAATATATTTCCTACCTTGCCACGACCTATTAAGTAATGAAACACACATGCAGTATGAACGACAAATGGGCAGGAATTTGTTTATTGTCATATGTTCCATTACCATGTTAATATACACTATACACGGATACACGATAAATTGTAAATTGACAGACATGCAGCATTGTTATTGTTGTGACTTAAAGTAATAAATGGTTGCAATAGGTTAGGCTATGCCAAATCGGAATTCTGTTAAGCGTCCGCGTGCGCGTAGGTTTTAGAGTCCTCAATCCAATAAAAAACAAATTTGTTCATGAATTTCTCTTCAATCATTCCGATATTCCGGGATTCAGATAAAAATAACTATAGTGAAATAAGAAATATAAACATTCATGTACTACCAAGTACTTATTTATGTGAATACTAGCTAGGATGGACATGTTTACATTACAGGTACTTTCTTTTATTAATATTTTGCAACATTGATCTCCAAAGTATTTTGTCTCAAGTGCGCCGCCATTTATATACTGTTTAATTCTTCTATGACAGTATTACCAGTATAAAAAGTCCATGCCTTGGTTCATGGTACATGACACTTTTATCATTATACATGATTGTATAACATGTACTATCCATGGACAGTAATGCTCGGTAGCCCACATTGTATGGAAGTATAAGTATCATTAATACAATACATAATTTTCGTGCAAAAAATACATTTGATATTACACCATATGTTTTAAGTCATGCTTAAAGTAGTTATTTCATAAGTAATTCAAACCATTGTTTCATATTATGATGATGTTTTTTCTATTAAATATATAATATAGTGCATTGTTTTTGTCGTAAAATAATTGTGTTTTCGTTTTGGGTTTGTGCGTTTTTGTGAATAGGTACCTAGGTTTGTCAAACTTGAGTTGACGCTTAACAAAATTCCAATTTGGCATGGTCTTAGTGTGTGTTACATGGTTCCTGTTCCTGTGTGACAAAATAAGAAAACGTGGGTAAGCGGACACAAAAACACAACTGCTTCTACTGTGTTGTAATTGTATATGTCAGCGATTATATTCACGGTCTTTAACTATTATACACGAATTTAATAAACACGACTTTATATTTGACAAAACCAATATGGAAACTTACTAAAATAGCAACAGTGTACACATCTTAATATTATTGGTTTTTTAAAAACAGTGCTTTAAAGCTCCTATTCCAGCCGTTGTTGAAATGAACGTTTTAAAATAAAATGTCGGTGAAGGATTTAAAAACATATCATATATATCAAATTACATTGAATTAGATTATTCATACGGGTCTCACTCAAAGAAACGTCACTATAGCATTGTAATAGCACATTAATTATGCAATAAATTTAAACCGTATCAAACGCTTTAGTTTGAACAAATTGCATTTTGAGCATTTAAATGGTGTCTGTTAATTGCCTGTTGAGTGGCGTGTGGATTAAGAGAATATAATCAAAATTTCTAAGAAATAATGAGTTGAAACTTTGATAAAAGACTTGTAACTTCAGTCGAACCACGTATCCTCGAAGTCGGATGGGTCGATATACCGGTTACTTCAATTGATTTAAAGTCCCAAATCATTTTGTTATATATTTATTGTAAATAAAATTGCCTGTCTCGATATTCAGTATAGCGATATTTTCAGTCCCTCGATGTCAATTTCCGGTCCCAATACTACTTAACACGTTAAGATTGATGCATGGCTCGAAGTCAATTTCGAGACACTCATTTCGCGGATGTGCGAATAGCAGTCTCACTCAACAATAATTGCTCAATCATGGCTTGTGTGAAGTGTGCGCAAACTTGTCAACGGCTAATTATCGATGAGCTAGTAACTATTGCCATTGATGAGTATCTGTATGTAAACATGACATGGTCTCAGATAAATTACAGTTTATCTGTACTAAACAAAAGACGGCAAAAAGGGCTCTGAATCACTTGCTTGAGAAATAGGTCAAAAAGTCATACAATTAATACAAATACCAAAACGTTGTGGTTTTCAAGGGAAAGATGTTTGAAGATTTCACTATATAAGTATATGTAAAACTACGAAATTGCCAATTTTTTACCCCAGGCCTATAACTTGAACACACTTTATAAAACACTACTATGTAATGCCAAATACCAAACATGAAAGCTCTTGGCCTTGTGGTTTGTGACAAGAAGATTTCCTAAGATTTCTCTATATAAGTCTACAGAAAACTGATAAGCCCCCTGGCTAGGCCCTTTTTGACCCTAAGGGCATAATTTGAACAATGTTTGCTATGGTTTTAGGAATTATCTGATTTTAGAATGTTGGTTTTCATTTAAAAACAATGAGCATGTAAGTTTTTAAGTTTTGCAAACATAAATAGATTCTATTTGACCAGTCTACAAACTTTCCGGACAACCCTTGTATAGTTATAGTGAAATGTCAATGTACCTTGCTCTACAGTCTTCAATATCCTGCCCATTACCTTCACTGTTTGGACACTATGTGGGCATTGGTAGTTGTCCTCGTTAATATGTTCCTCGTGACCCATATGCTCCAGGAAGATCTTCTTCTGGTCCGCTGGCATATAGAGAGAATCATAGTTTAATAGAAACTAACGTCAAATACAAATAAACAACAGTAAAGAATTGAAAGGTTTAATTTTCACTACACATACAATGCTTAAATAGTAAATAATTCCTGTTAAATATGACAATATGAAACAGTATAAAATACATCATATATTCACTACACATTGTCTTTCAACACAACTTAAATAGATCTACTGATTAGATCTTCACTATGTTGTCTGTAAATGTACTAGGTGTTCTAGAATGTACATAATGCTAAAAAAACACAGTGTCTGTTTTCCATCGACCCATTTTATAAGAGTCTTTGGATCAAAACCTTTTTCAATTTAAACAGTGGCACCAGTTGTTCTAAACGATTTTGCTGTATACAGTTTTTGTCTAAACCGGCATCAGCAATACTGTCTTCAAGTACAGATGCAATAGTCTGTGCACTTAATGATTTATATGGTGAATACAAAGACAGGAACACTGCATTACCACTAGCACTAATTTTACGATGTGACATAGATCGCTCTATAAAATCTCGCAATGTTTTAACAGGATCTAGCAAAATGTTGGTTGCTGGGGGAACCACAACTTGAAAACCTGATCTACTTGTGTCATGTTTAATGCCATGGAAACTGATTCTCATCGAACCACTAGACTCAAACACAATCTGATCTGTGTTAAACTGCATTTTCTCATGTTCAAAAGAAAATGGATCAAAATGTACAGACTTCGGTGCAACATATGAAGGCCTCAACATAGTTACTAAAGCAAGAAGAGTTATCGCTTTTTGGCGTAACCGTTTTAATGAATGTTTTTCATTCTCTCCCCAACAAGTAAACAATGCATTAAGTTCAACAGGCATAACTTGGGAATGTGTTAATGTTTGTGATGTACCTGACTTTACTAGAGCCTGTGTTAAACGTACAATATCAGGATTATGCACAATATTTAACAACTCGTATGCCTCATGATAACAACTCAAAGCAGCACAAACAGTATTAAGTTTAGATCTAGGCTTTGTTGAGGAATCAGCAACATAACACAAAAAGTTTGATAAAGCAACTGTATCCTTTGGAGGAAAAGAAAAATGGTGGTTTACACAAAACAAATAAAAGTCATGTATATAAAAATATATAGCTTAAGTGTTGAAGGTGCTAAACTTAAAGCGATTTGAGCAACAGCTCTTTCACTCCATTGTCTTTTTATTAGTTTATCCTTCCACAAATCCTCCAAGCGAACAAACGCCACTTCGGGTTCCGCACTGGTTCTGGCACTACGTTGATCCTTCGACATATCAGTTGTGGTGACGTCACTGACAACTTTTTCAGCGTCTGAAACCACGGCTGGGCAGGCCACCACGGGACTATCACTAACGCATCCACACCTCCGGTTTGTGGATCGAAATATCTGCTGTTGTAGAAAGGTAGGTGGGTTGTAAGAAACGAACTGAAACGATCGACGGTGTGTGGTCCCCACATGGAGTCT
>Ga0224511_10003915_pt1 | contig 11003 bp, 4 predicted proteins | sample SF_May12_sed_USG_2_FD_169988 | JGI IMG/M metagenome (GOLD analysis project Ga0224511, IMG submission 169988) | Sediment microbial communities from San Francisco Bay, California, United States - SF_May12_sed_USGS_8_1 | ecosystem: Environmental > Aquatic > Marine > Sediment | place: USA...
ATTCACGTGAGATTTTACGTCCCTAAATGATGCTGAAAGCTCTTCATGAAGCAAATGCACACAAAAGAAAGTCAGAGCTATGGCCAGTCTAGAAATCTGATTAATAATAATTCGCTGTCGGTCAGGAGCGACAAAGACCACAACTAATGAAGTTGCTGCCTAGGCAGGCTTTTTGGTAGTGGGAGCTGGCCATGCCCAGGGTCAGCTCCACTTTACCGCTGATTTAGTGCGAAGCACGAGCTACAAAATGATGGATGGTTCTTGGAGGTTGGGGGTCAGTCAACCTAGGCCATTTGTTTACACGTCACCCGCCGAAATTAGGCTGCTTTTAACAAGAAGGGAGAGGTGGATCTTTTACAACCTTAGAATGATCTTGACCCAAATCCACGGGTTGGAACATCCATTTTTTTACTGTGGTGATCCGAACCCGCGCCAGAAATTTAGAGTGAGAAGCTCGCTAAAGGCCCACACCAGAAAAACACCCCACTGACCGTGAGGCTCGAACCTGCAATTCTTAGAATGCAGATCCAAGCTTTTACCAACTGCGCTATCCCGGTCCCTTTAGAAATCTGACTACTATGGACCAAAACATAGTGATAGTTTTCAAATTTCTTTTCAAACAAGGACGAATGTACATAGGTAATTCGGAATGTATTACTTCTAAGATTTAAGGGATTTGAAATACTAAACTGTTAACTGTATGTAAAACTCTGTGCACAACCACATGTGGTGAGTTTCATTTGTTACCAAGACTCAATGATTGCATAGGAGTTTTTTATATGGTGGGAACAGATGGCTGTAAGTTAGATGAAGTTTTATGCAGATAGGGCTAAAATCTCACACATGATCAGCTGATTAGGCTTATGGTTATAACTCACGGTAATTTTTGATCTTTTTTGTCTTTAGCCGCGTTGCTGACTATTGGTATAGCGTGAGTGACCATGACACCCAGGCCTCCATTATCCAGGTAGGGGGACGTCCACAATCCCTGGTCCGTTATAGCGATAGAGGAGAGAAAGTTGAAGTAATTGCTCATCTCGGAGATAAGGTTTTCACCTGTATGAAGCTTCTTCATACTGCCTCTGTGAATAGGCAGAAAAATAGTACAGGGACAAGAATATTACCCCTGCTTGGGCAGCATACATAGACCTACTAACCTGCTATTGCCTATGGTGGGAGGGTAGAGGACGAAATGGTGATCAATGATAATTTAATTAGAGACATCACAGTCTCTAGAGGGTAGTGACTTAACCCAAAGCTCCTAGTCAAACTTGATGGTCAAGAACGCGGAGAGAATAGAATCAGATCACACTGATACCATTCCATCACACTAGATAGGACTTTGATAAAGAAGGTTCAAAGACCGCCTAACCTTATAATGTTCAGTTCCGACTCTTTGGGTACAGTTTTGGTGTTTACCTGTTCTCGCAGGCTAGCTTTCCAGGGAATGCTTCTCCTTCATCCTTGGTGAGGTAACTGAAGATTCTGGTAGGAGGAGTCTGCTTAGCATTTCTCTCTTTAACCAGACTCCATATTTTATTCCAGTTGTACTTACAGACTGGCCCAGGAACATAACCACTGCGGGTATAGTAACCTAGAATCAGTAGACAGTGATAATGATGAGGTGTACCATCGAAGGAGGATTTCCGTGACCTGTCATTGTTATGGTGGTGAGGGATAGTACCAAGATGGTTTCCTGTTGCCTTTTTTAGGTTCCTGGTTGGCGCTGAATTATTCTAAAGCTGCCTTTACACTCGATCCAGTTTGCATCTGATTTGGCATCGGACCTCAGATCGGAAGACCCCTTTTCACTCCAAATGGATCCGCCGAGTGCACGATCCCAGATTACATTGGAGCAAATCAATGGTCCCGAGCCAGTGTTTCCGGAAATTATAGCCATTTTTTGCTCATAATTTCAAAAGAAAGTTAATCAGCTGCTTAACTCCTTCACTGCAAACTGCCTCCATTCCCAGTGCTGCTATTTGAGTGAATATTGTTGCAAAATCAAATAAATTTCCCTTTCCAAAGATCCTAGTACGGGACAGGAAATGAGTGAACGTTGCTATGTAATTCATGAAAGACAATTTTATTGGGTGATGAGTCGGATGTCCGAGGCAGATCCAACTCATTTTGTTTCTGGGAGACAGATGCTTGGGCATCTGAGAGAGCATCCGAGGCCAGTTCAATGAGGCCTTTGCACTCCATTTCTGGGGGATTGGACGTCCGTCCCGAGCTCCATATGGAGTAAAAAGGCATCTTAAGCCTTGTTTACACGTGACCCCCTGAAACTCAGCTACTCTTCAAGAGAAGGGGATATTGACCCTTATCAGTATATATAAATATTATGCTGTGTGAAGCGACGGCTTAGTGGGTACTACACCTTATGGTTCCCTGTTGGATTCTCCATTGTGACACTATTTTGTTATGTCACTCTGTCTGGATTTGGATCACGACATTAAATAAAGGATCGAGGCACGCCCATAGTATAACCTAGATGGAGCACACTATGGATCATTTAGAAACTAACCCGAGAGTCATTCGTGTAAATGGTGGTCATCTATTACAGGCTGTAATTTTACAGCCTTAATTTCAAGAATATACAAGATAATTCAGTTAGTTTTGGGTCCTGGGACGTGTTTTCCTATTGTGGGGTTGCTGCAGAAAAATTAGCGGATCTAGAAGCTGAACTCAATCATACTCGACTGGAAGAAAATTTTCCGAATGAACAGTACTGACTTATGATAAAATTTTAATTACAATTGGTTAAAACATCAATTTCCATTCGATAAAGTATGATTTCTTGCATTAACAGTCACTTTGACAAAAGAGCCTGATAAAGGAAATCTATCTACAGGCTTCTAGGTCTACTTTGATAATAAACCCGATTTCAAACAAATAAAATAACTAACACATTTACAGGAATTAATGTACACTCTTTAGCCTACCTGGACCACATCTTACGCTCTCTCCATCTGTATCCTTGCCATCAGTGATAAGGACGATCAAAGACTGACAACCGGTGCGCGAGGTACCTTGCAGAAGCTGAAATGCTACATCAAAACCTTTGCTACAACCAAAAGACACTTGCGCATGTTACACAATATAACGGTATAGCATTTTCGTCAACATTTTACCGTCATTTTAAACAATGAGCACGCAGAAATCTTGATTTTGTTGTGGGTTTTGTAGTGGTCTCAACAAACCCGATATGGAGGCCTTCCATGTAAGAGAATCACTCCATATCGGCTACCATTGCGAGAGCTTTGGCATCACATGACAATAATAGCCGTCTGCTTTGCTTAACGCACCCAATATTGAGTGCGGGAGCGACAGACTATCTTCTGCCAAATACCACACTGACCAAGACATACAACATATTGCCATCTGGGGTGTGATAGAGCTAACCAAGAGCACCCATCCCAACGGAGTACTCAGCATCTAGGGAACAGTAGTGGCTTATGAGTATAATTCGTGAACTGCATACAGCGAACCATGGGTTCGAATCCCAACAAAGTCAATGGTGATGGTACGGAGGCGTCCAACCTGGCTCACCTGTGCTTCGTTGAATCTTTCGCTCAAACATTGATCGGCAATCAGTTCTTAGTTACAAGGCTGACCCCGCGGACAGTCTGAGTGACGTTGTTTTTACATCCCCAGTATAAAAGGGTCGCAATGGAGTCACCACAAATTTTGTAAGAAAGGTAGGCAACTCATTCAAGGGGTTATGACATGATCAAAAGTGACTTCGCGTGTTTGTAGATTCTGAAGCCTACCATGAACAAATGGGCCCAATACCCAGTTCAAATGGAAGCTTAGAGGCCTCGGCGACGCCCTTTACAGACCCTCGACTACCAGAATTGGCCTCGAGATAGGAAATTAACACAGAGCTGATGGTGTTTGTGTTGATTTCTTGGCTTACGCGCTGACGTTAGGAAAATCCTCTTGCAGGTGCACACTAGACTTGTAGTTACACAAGTCTATATAGAGAAAATGTTCAACAAAAATATAGAAATATGGTTTCAGAGTGCAGTTTTTCATCTCTGTCAGCGAGTGTTAGTGCCATTATTGCGAAATGATAGAGGCCCGAATGCAACGGCCTCTATTTAGGGCTATGGAGATGCGGCAAAGCACTTCTCATAACTTCAGTTTTGTCCAATCTTACGATCAATTTTAAGTTCTACTCCATGTTATAAGGGGGTGAAGATCACTAACTAGGTTACTAAGTTTTAATAATTAGATCCCATTTTATTTCTACTTGGGTCATTTAGGCCGTAGTTATTCGAGTGACCGATATTCGGTTGTGGGAAATTCCACTCGCTATCGCTGCAATGAATGCGGAGTTGCCTTCCTTTAAGAATGAGGAACACAACTCCGAAAGTGTGTCTACCATCGGCCGTGTCATAACCCTTTTAAAGTGATAATGCGCAATTCCCGGACATTGCAGAGTTGTTTGCCCTTGTTGTTATCCCATGCCGCAGGGTACGTTACAATACCATCGGCCTCTGTGCAGATCTACCATTCACATGTGGTTTGCCAATTGTATGGTCTCTACGAATGCCAACGAGACATTGAGACTGAAAGTAATACTGATAGTAAGATACTAATATTTAAAATTAGATTGACGTTGAGACTGTCTCAGTGACTGACTGAGTGAGTCGGTCAGTCAGACAGTAAGTCAACCTACTGGCTGAGTCAGTGGCTGAGTCAGTGGCCGAGTCAGTGGGTCATTGACCGACCCCGTCAGTGAATGACCTATAGTGTAGAATGCCACAGTGTTGAGTGTAGACTAATGTAACTGCCTAACTAAGTTACTAATATTTAATGTCCGACAGTTTATAAACTGTATATACTGAAAAACCGTTGGGAAGATGGCAGATCTGTACGGAGGTCAGCGGCACGCCAGCATACCCTGTAGCACAGGATGACAACTCCGCGGCAGTTTGCCTCGGGGTGCCTAGCTTTGGCGCGGCGATGAAAATCTCATGAGATCCCAAGTTGCCCTGTACTTCCATTTAATAACTAAGAAGTAAGTGAATCTGCTTTTAGACCTCAAGATTGGCGATTGCATATCCATACTGATGCATCGGGTTCTATATAAGTATGGAGATTATTTCCACATGCCATGGATCTGAAAGACTTACTCCAGTTCGCTAGTTCCCTGTGGCTTAAGCCTTTCTATCTTGCTCATGAGATCTTTCCTGTGAGCATTAGTGGCCGCTACTAGCTTATCCTGCTGACAACTTAAAACGTCTGTCGAGAAATAATGCCATCTGAAAGAATAAGAGCCCCGTTGAGCGGCATCGCAACAGATTAGTAAATAGTGATGTCTTGGCATTACAAGAGTGTCAACATTACCCATTTTCTGGCTATCTCATCTCTAGCGGAAATCGTATGGTTGCCGCTGTAGTGCAAAAATAACAAAGCTCAGCAGTAAACACATCTACTGGCAAGTTATGGTGGGTTCTAGCTGTGCAAGTCTAGACTAGCTACTAAGATGTATTCTTGAAGGGCGTATCGCAGCCAGTTCAGTCCCAAGGGAAGGCAATTCTGTATTGCACAATCAGAGTCATAACTGGGCTAGGTATTACTTACTTCCCTACTTCATCCCAGTGACTGGCTCTAGCACAGATGACATTCACAAAGTCCTGTTTGGTGAGAGTGTTGATAACAATTTTAGCAACCGCTTGAGCAATTGTGAATTTCCCATTATCGGCCATTGACAAGCTGTAAGGAAACACAGATTGAGTTTCAAGTTCATTCTTCTTTTCCTTGTATGGCGTATCCCCGTTATGGTGAAGCTGCCGGCCTAGATACTTGTTTTTTTTCACCAGTGAGGGGTTAGCATGAAGCAGCCCGAGTGGGTCAGTAATACCGTTCCACGTCATGATGAGGCTGTTGGTGTGAGAGACTCACACGTAGAACGGCAGCCCGCCATGACCGGGATTTGAACTCATGTTCTCACAATTGGGAATCCAGCGCTCTACCACTGAACTATCCCGCTATTCCTAAGAAGACAGCTAGGTAGCCTACTGACGCCTATGTCATTTGTTGGATATGTCTGTGTGTTTTGGGGATGTCAACCCATTAAGGGTGTATATTGATCCACACTTAGCAGCTAATCTCTTACTGTATAAATGAATAAATACACAGGTCTAGTGTCAGTCAGTATTACTACTACTCTATGGCTGGTATCTATTTTGACACGCAGTAAATAACTGGATGGTAGTGGCTAGAGTGTAAAAAGTTGTGTTGGTAGGACTGTTGTAGGGTAAAAAGTCAGTATTTGCCTCGGTGCCTCAAGCTGCAGCACACAGCGAGGTGTTATTAACTAAATAGTGTCATGGGACTGCCGCTTGCTTCTCAAGTATAAATGGGGGCACTGAAAGCTCACTGAGGAGCAGCTGTGGTAGGAGGATGCTGATCATCCAGCATCCTCCTGCTCAAATAATATTTTGGGACACCGTCACCTTGCGTGTCCTGCCAGATTTTAGGCACTGCTAGATGATATCAATGCATACCTGCAGTCCAATATGATGATAACATCCTTAGGACCGCTGGTAGCTGCTATATACCAAGGCCTTGTGCGTGGATCGTAGTCATTATAGAAACCGGCGAAGTTGGTATCCCATTCACGACCAGGAAACAGCCTGAATACTCCGGCTGTTGAGCCAAAATACTGCCAACTACAAAATGAGTGAGGTGATATTAGCATGCATTGAGCTTAGACAAGAAAAACAGTTAATGAATCCTCTCATTTGGAACTTGTTGGATCAAGTTTCCTTGGGTTATTGTAGAAGTTAAACAGACAGGCACCGGATGTCCATAATCTCAATCCTATACCTGCTGCAGGTCTAATCTTTTTTAAATATCCTGGTGAATCTGAAATGTCATCATGCATCCAAGAGGCAGACAAAGAGCTCCAAGCATCTTTTCTGTATGACAAATGCATTTTTATGTCAGTTTAAGTTACAATTTCATGGGTATAAAATAAAAATTACCTCTACTTGCACGGAGCTTCTTTAAAAAAAATATTTCCAGCATCGGGTCTGGTCTAAAGATATTAGCACAGGGGACATAGAGGATAACTCTATGCAGGGGCACAGTACTGAATGAGCTCTGAAACAGAGAAGGTGTGAGTAATTAGCTATTGCTCAGCCTATAGACAAGAAAACTGTTTGTTACATACTGCATATTGATTAGAATACACGACTTACAACCAGTGCTCATGAGTTCGAATCCCAGAAAAGTTTATGGTGATGACCAGAAGGGCATCCGACCTTAATTAACTCCCGAGCTTGGATAGAGTCTCCCCACTACCCAGGGAGCAAACTCCACACAGAGATTTATGCTGCGGACTCTAAACAGAAGCAAACATACCGCATGGTAGTGTCGTCATTCAAATTCTTTTGGAATACTTCGTCTAGTTTGGATGAGAAATTGACAGCATGGATAGTTTTATCTAGAGTTCGTGGTACCTCGTCAGAGATTTTCATGGTGGACTGATGTCGCGATACATCACGGCGGAATTTCCTGAAAGGGAAACAGATTGTATACTTCCTTCAATTAGCAGACATCGACTAGGGCTACCCTTAGCACTCAAGCAGTTCCGCCTCTCAACACTGCCGCATCTGCAATCATGGGTTCAGAGCTCAGATTTGACTGTCACCTGAGGACCCATCAACCTAGTCTTAAATAGCCATAATCCTTGCGAAGTTTGGTCCTTTTCGATGATGAGAGACAAACACGGCGAACTATTTCACACTATTCCCTAACAGGGTGAAGTAGTTTCATTATCATTAGGTAGAAACCCAAAGTAACTCACTTTGTAAATTAGCAGAGCTATGATTGGAGGATTGTGAGTTCGCTTCCCACCTCTAACAGGGTTATCCCTTGGTATGGGTTGGGTCGTTAGCAACCCTCTTACTTCAATTTATTTTGCATGGTTTTGGATCACCACAGAAGAAATGATGGAGATCCCAGCCGATGAATAATGATGAGAATCATTCCATGGTTAGTGAAAAGCCACCTCTCTTCTCTCATAGGAGGAACTGAGTTTACGGCGGGTTGCTTGACCCCTAGCCTCCCAGAACCACTCGTTCCAGTCTGATGGTGGAATATTTCACAATAAACCAGTGGCTATTAAGATCTGCTCAGGTCTGCCAGTTTCACTAGAAGCTGTTCCATCGTCTCCCGAGACAGACGGCTGTGATAACTAATTATCCTTGCCTTGCAGTAGCATTATTTACAGGTATAACTCAAGATTAGAAATTAGGTCTGACTAATATATCGAGGTCACCGTTCTTTGAACTAATTCTCATCTCAAGGAGAAATGTAACAAACATGGTTTTAATTAAAACTGCACCCATGATTCCTCCCTAATGAGTTGCCGCTAGCACCATTATATAGTCTAGAGTAAAATAAGTCTAGAGCAGCAGAGATATTTGTATAGGATCGCCTAACAGCAATCAATATCCCACTAATGACTGCTGTCAACGCTTGCATTCATGTATGCATGCTTCACAAGATATAACTAATGCAGTCCAGTTGTTTGCTCAAAGTCACTTAAACAATGGAGAGTACGAAATTGGCCAAGTGACTATTATAAGGAGTAATGCAATGATGATGATTGAATTGATAAGGGAGATTTGACTATACTTACGAGTCAAATTGAATTGTATCTTTGGGCAGCCTGCCGGGGACATCACTGTCCCAATACACATCCAATGGAAGGTCACCGAGCTTGCTCCCAGGAGGAACAGTCACATTTCTTATCAGGAAGTCATCATACAGAGTCTGGATTTTCTTAGCAAGTCTCGCTGCCGCAGCTTTTTTCGTAGCGAAGTACGTGCTAAGTTGTTTGCGCACTTCGGTGACAATTTTAGCACCATCCTTTTTCTCGTATGTATAGTTGGCTTGGTCCAAAAGCCCCTGAGTTATATCCCTTTTGATTCCATCGCTGGCCAACTATGAAGCACAGATATTTCGCCGGGTGATTCTCAAACATGACTGGGCGCACACACATGCACTGTCACACACTTAAGGTGCTTTTTCACCCCGTTGGCCTCAGGCTGGATGCAGTTTCTGTTTGATTTGGGTCAGACCTTGAATCCGAGGATCCCTTTTCACTCCAAATGGATCCGTCTGACGAGCGATCCCGGACTACTATTGAGCCAATCAATGGTGCAGAACCTGTGTTTCCGAAAACGGTAAACTTTTGGTCGTAATTTAAAAAAAAGCCAACCCGCTACTTAAATCTTTTACTGCAAGCTTCCTCTATTCCCAGTGCAGCTTTGTGCTGTTATTCGCGTGAACATTGTAGTGGAATCAAATAAAAAAGTTCTCTCTCAAACGATCTTAGTAAGCGACCGGAAACGAGTGAATGTTGGTAGGTAATTCATGGAAGACAATTTGATTGGTTGATGAGTCGGACGTTCGAGGCAGATCGGACTCATTTTGTCTATGGGAGACAGACGCTTGAGCATCTGAGGTTGATCGGGCGAGGGCTTTTCATTCCATTTCTGGGGGTAAGACGTCGGTCTCGAGCACCCGATCCAAGGCCAATCAAACGCCCGATGGAGTGAAAAGGCACCTTTAGAGTATCCTCTTAACTCGATATAACTTATAAAATGCGTGTCGCATTTACCAGTTATAAGAGGGTAATTCCGTGTTTAGACCAGTGTCACACTATGGATACACAATAAATATAAGACCCAGTAAAGAACAAGGAGTAAGCAGATTCATTTTACTTTTCATATCTTTTGACATGATTATCAGAATTAGAGAATATAAGATTACTATCTAAAGTCTACCCATAAGTATGATTACCTGCGATATGTAGTTTTGTATCATAACAGCCCAGTTTTGGACATCCCCATCCAATGTTCCGGTATCCTCAACAGATTCATATGCAGGGGAGTATGCAAGACATAAAACGCCAAGCAGAATAACCAACGCCAACTTCTGTACCAACATGGTTTCTGGCTAAACCATGCTACAAGATAAACATGTTAATGTAAAGGGTAAGACAATGGCGAAAGGGAAACGTGGAGAAGAACGACTCTGAGAAAGATGGCATCTGCTGGACTGAGATCCTGGGGAGAGGCTGCGGCTGCTGCTAAGAACAGAATCAACTGGAAAAAGCTGGGAGAGTCTGTTGTGGAGACGCTATGTGGCACACGTCACTCAGCAGCATAAGCAAGCAAGACAATGGCCAAGCTGAACAAAATAATGGTCCATATCAAATAGCTTGATATGGAGAACCTGGTCAAAAGCAAAAAAGGTAAAACCTGCACTGTATTAACTTATGAAGTATCAGTAAGAGTAACTGAGTGAGTGACTTGTTTCCGATCAGCGGAAATTCGCCAACTGTCTCCGACTGTGAATAGATTGCAAGTGTGTGATACCAACAAATCTGAATCACTGACTGAGTTAGTCACTGCGGAAGTGTCTGAACTAAAGTGTGACTATCAATCAGTATGAACTGAATTATTCATCGACTACATTTGTAATACTAATACTAATAGTAATAGTAGTAGTACCAGTAAGTAGTAGTACATAACATTAGTAACTACTGGACTGACGCGCCTGTGCCGACATAGTTACCTGCGTGTCGTAATCCAACAGAACAAGTGAAAGAAATTGTAGAGTAACAGATGGTGCGCGCTATAGTGCGCCTTCGGTGATCTGACCGACTATCTGCATAAGACTCCAGATCAATAATTTTCCTAGTTCGGTTCATCCGTCGAATGGGCGAGATGCGACGTAATTAATCTTTCGCGGTATAACTTTCTGCAGATTGATTCGCCACACTATATGAAGAAGCGAACAACTCTTACAATGTTTGATAGCTGTCTTTGCGGCGGGGCACGATTCGAGTAGATCAATCTACACAATTTCTCTGGTCTGATTACTGCTCCCAGATAAGAGTTTGTTACATGGACTACTTGGCAGTTTGAACATTAGCTAGGAATGGTTTCAAGATGATATCCGAATAACCAAATGAG
>Ga0224511_10003916_pt1 | contig 11002 bp, 6 predicted proteins | sample SF_May12_sed_USG_2_FD_169988 | JGI IMG/M metagenome (GOLD analysis project Ga0224511, IMG submission 169988) | Sediment microbial communities from San Francisco Bay, California, United States - SF_May12_sed_USGS_8_1 | ecosystem: Environmental > Aquatic > Marine > Sediment | place: USA...
CTTATCGCAGATGGTGCACTTCCGGTTGTGGAACCGGAAGCTGCTATCGACAAGCGCCCAGGCCACGGGAGCGTTCTTCTTATACAGTAGCGTGATGTTAGACCACGTTGTGTCGTCACTTCCGGTCTCGTGAGGTTGCCATGCCATCTCCAGCTCACCTAATGAAGGAAAATGGATAAACGTATATTTTGTTAATGTTACCAAATCGTTTGATTAAACATTGAATTCAAACTAAACTAAGAGACAGTTCCTGCATTTGTTCCAAGATAAATCTAATCTAATGTACAATCATACAATAATTGTATGTAAAAACATCCGCATGCAAAGAAGTAATGTTAACGTTGTAATTTTCACTTTAAATAAATAAGTTGTATCACCTCAAACGTATGTTTCGACTGAAATGGTAGTGCCAAAGCGATTGCTTGTTTTTCCATACATGTATGATTAAAAAGCCCATGTGGAAAACTTTAAATACACCATTGATGTGTGGTTTTACACCCACATAATAATGCAAAATGCACGGACTATCTATACAACTAAATAAAATAAAATAAAATTAAGCCTAAACAATTAATCACCCTTGCCGTGCACAAGGCATGCTTATTTCACCAATAAAGGCAAACTCCTTCGTACACGCATGTGTATGTGTTAATGAAACCAAATAACACAGAGTGGAATAAAGCTCCTTCATATTAAAGGGAAACAACTTACAATGGTATATGGTTAATTTCAATAATATATTACGCAAATAAAAGACACAAGATTTGACAGTTCAGCACGGTCAATAAAACAAAAGACAATCGCATGGTACACTTAAAAAAGTACAATTTTCTGATGCATTTATAAGACACGCTCATTATGAAAAAGACCTTCAAATACATGTTAACTACATTTATTGACAAAATTGATACTAGCTCTTATCAAACAAAAAAGTATTTTTGTTCTACAGGTTCAAGTACTATTTACATGTTATGATACACAACGCAAAATACAATATAAATATTATAATGCAAATATATATATACAACGTATGAGTTATCTAAAAAACAAAACAAGAAGGGCACCTAGCCGCTCACGTTAAATTCAGGTGAGCTTCAAGTTTTATTAAGTGAGAACCACAATGGTCATACGTTAACCAATTATAAGTTTAAAAATCACAAAGATCAATCTTCTTTTATTCACTTTAGAGACGCAGAATGACCAAGTCAAACAAACAGTGGACTATGTCCAGTTTCTTTTTGTTTTTTTTGTTGCTAAGTAAGAGGTACTCTGATGTTCCTGTTTGCAAGCCAGAACAATGTCCTATGGAGGGTACACAAGAGATTGCGCGCCGGTCCCACACGCGTTATCGATCCAATGTTTATTGAGTGTATCCTTCCGGGGGAAGCCCACGACCGTCACACACAATGGAGCGGCCGCCCGTGCCACAAAGGTCCACGATCGAGTGCTTTTTCAACACTTCCTTCCGGGAGAACGCCAACCCGCATGCGTCACAGACGAACGGTTTCTCGCGCGTGTGCACGGTCATGTGTTCCATGAGGCGTGACCGCCACTGCACGCGCTTCTCACAGTACTGACACGCGAACATCCTTTCTGCGTTCTTTCGCGTTTCCATGACGACCTTGTACGCGATCGGCGCGTTACACCGGAAGAAGTCGAGACTTCCAGCCGCATCTCTATGACGTTTTAAAATCAACGCGTTCGGTGAGCCTGAAACAGAAAAATGTATGTGATAACAATATAGGCGCAATTATTTTAATAAAAACCGAAGTTTATATAATAGTTAGATCTACAATCTTATATAATAACTGGTTAACTACAATCCAATATGAACTGGCATGCTTTTAAATTCGTTTAGCCACTAACTGCATTAGGTGTCACAATGCAAAATGTAAAGACCGTAAAGTAAATAAATATTCTAAACACATTACACATTTTAATTACGGTACAAAAACAGATATATAATATTTTATATGTAACTTGATTTCTTGCAATAGACGAAGATAATAAAAACATGTACAGAACTTGCAGTGTAGAACAGACAGTGCATAACAAACGGTGCATAAACTAATCAAAACATGGTAACATAGTAACTAGTTAGTATAATAATAAAGTTAATGTAAAATAAAATGTTTAAGTAGAAGCCCCTGGAAGCAAACTTAAGGATGTTTTATAATGATTTACAAATCCTTAATTTTGGAAAATATTTTAAACATTGTCTGTACCAATAATAACAATTTAAAGCCAATAGAAAAGGTTTTTGTTTTAAAATAATACCACCTAACAGATTAGTTAGATAATATTTTCAAAGCAAATATTTGCAAAGGCGACAGAGAAGAATAATGTCAAAAACAAACAAACAAACAAAGAAACACAATATTTTTAAACATTTGAAAAAAAACAACAGGCTATTAATATTGATATCGTTCGATCGTCCTTTCGATCGTTATACACAGTAAGACCTCGTTAATCCGGACACGCTCGTTCCCGAGATTTTTTTCGGATTAGTGAGATTTCCGAATTCACGTGTCCTGGTACCCCGCCTTCGTGAGCAGTTTGGGCGCGTCAATGTGCACAATCATGTGGTTGCGCATGTTCCCCTTCTGTGTGAATGTCTTCCCGCATACGTCACACCGGAAGGGACGCTCCCCGGTGTGAATGCGCATGTGCATACGGAGCGCCGTCATGGACTGCATTTGTTTGCCGCATGTGGCGCACTGATGCGGATGAAGGCCGCCTCTGCGAGTCCCGGATGGGTTCTCGTCTGTCAATAGAACAAGCTGCGTTAGAACTTGATTTGCTACATTTCGATTATCTTGAAATCGTACGTAGATTGGAGACAGAAACACGGTGCATTCATATTGAATGCAATAAGGTGTTTTAAAAGAACGCCAAGCTGATAATATCAATCACACTGATCAAGTTCAGCTACCCCTTTTGTGAAAAACACTATTTTGGTCAGCAGTTACTTAGGCCAAAATAAAGCCCTTCTCCATAGTAACAGGCGAACAAAAATGGAACGACCGCCATGCATATGCGATGTCATGATGGGGCTGCCGGGCTAGTCAATATAATGTCAAAGGCCCTCAATATTGATTAAATTATAATGTTGTTAATGTAACAAAATACTGATTTTATAGAACATTCTACCTCGTAACTAACGTAAAATTTACCTTGGTTACCTTCTGATATGATAACGGCCTAATATTGTCATTATTCAATTACAGTTTTACTTATCATGTTCAATTACCCAGGACAGGAAGTCGTCAGAAACATGTTTTCATACACACGTTACATAGCTATGTATTCATAGTACACTGGGGCACCCCTTGTGTATGCTGTTGAGATGCGTGGTAAATATATGTTGTAAACATACTATGTAACAACAAATGATGGTGTCACTGATATAATTATAGTGTGGCAATACCACTTTACAACGTTTTTTTATTTTTATTGAACAACAATAATAGCATAAAATGAAACACTAACAAAATGCAACTTACAATTAAAAACACCAATAAAATCAGGAGGGCTACTAGAGCCCTAAAACGCTCACCTGAGATTCAAATTGAAATTTTATTTTGAATGATATTTGTGATTTTGGAAAAATTGGTTAAATTTCTATAAAAATCTATGAAAAATGTTAACTCGTGGATATTTTTATGCTTGGAAATGACATGAGCACTTCATGTGTAGGATCTATTGACATAGCTTCGAAAAGATGTGTGTGTGTGTGTGTGTGTGATTTTAAGTTAGTGTATAGTTTTCTTACTTGTTCTTGGCGTCGCGATTTTGCCAAGCTAATCTACACTCAACATAAAATTAAAGTATATACTTATATTAACTTGTCTTTTTGTTGAGAATATTTCAGCCTATAATTGTTTTTTCAGCAATTAAAAAGTATTTATATTCAAATATCTCTGTAAACAATAGTAAACAACTCATAATGGAGAAGGGGTTCCGCAAAAGCTTTATCTAGCACTTCGTGTGAACCTTAAGAAACAAAGCATGACAACTAGCGTACACATGGCAAATTAAAACATGTTTGTGTTTTAAAGAAGCCACCCCTTAAGCTGTAGAACCAAATACTAAATTAAGATGCATGTTAGCTAAAAATAAAATAAAATACATCATGTCACAACACAGACTTACATAACTTTGGCACTAAAACTATAACTTTTGACATCCCTATATTTACACATGTGTACATTGCATTTGGAAGAATAACAATGGTTTATTAGCAAGAACATAATGGCTGAAGAATGTATAGGGATAACAACGAAAGCATTTCCAAGAGTTCAGAGCACATTCTGACATCCATACACATACATATATTTACATTTATTTGGAAGAATAACAATGGTTTACTAGCAAGAAAATTGTGGCTGCAGAATGTATCGGCGTTTGAACAACGAAAACAAATGTATTAGTTCAGAGCACCAAGAGAGCGTTCAGGAATGGGCTCACGTGTCAAAGTCTATACACTGCAACAGGCCGACAGCTATACCATACACGTCATATTTGAGTGACATCTAAACACCGAAGCAGGTTTTGTATCAGTCACCTCAACTTGTGGCTGGCATCGAAACCATGACCTTGAGATCGCTTTCAGGACATGTACCTTGACCAATAATAAGTAAATGAACGCAACAATAGGCTAGGACAACAATATGCGGAAGCCTGATAATGTAGATTACATATCTACACAATGCACACAATTGTACAGCAATTGGTAAGCAAGAAATAACTAATCCAACAACCATTTAAAGGCCGTAATTACTGGTAACGAAAGCAACTTTAATGTAATAAAAAAATAGACCATGAAAATGGAACATTTATAACTTCATTCTTCCCCCAATAACCCATTGTAATTTATGGATAATCCTAAAGATCTATACATCGGTCTATTTCCTTCACTACTTCCTTTTATTTTTCGGTTTTTGTACATGTTTAGCCATATGATTCTTCATATTTCCCTTCTGTGAAAACTTTCTCCCACAAACGGAGCATTGGAAGGGCCTCTCGCCCGTGTGGACGCGATTGTGCATGAGGAGCGCGCTATTGCTAGGGAAACCCTTGCCGCACCAATCACACATGGCGCTGCCACCTGGAGAACGCTGTGGCGTGACTGACGGCGTACTCGGCGCACTTGGGGAGGTCGGGTTAACAGATAGCACGAGTTTCTCGCCAAAAACATCTTCCGTGTTCTCTATTATAACTGAAATAAATTTATAAAGAGGTGTGTGAGATCGGGTGGAAAAAATAAGTTTAATTACAACACAGTACAACACATGCAATCAGCAGCTAGCTAATACAACAAAAACATGCACTTCAAATTCGAAGAAAAAACAACATTAAAGTACTTTAAATATAATCCTACGAGTGGAAGCCGCAATTATTTACAACCAAGTCGGGGATGTACAGGAAACATACATATTGTTTTAGGCATAATTAAAATTAGATTCATAATATAAAATGAACATTTGACATGTAGGCGCCTTTGATAAACTATATGGGCTGATAATGTTATGCGATATGTGGTAAAAACAGTAAAACGCGTACGGTCGATAAGAGGCAGTGCCTTAGTACATATTATTTTCATATTCTATTCATACCATATGATACAACATGTTAATCTTAACAAAAAAGACTATAGAAGTGTAATACATGTATTCGAACTTTTATTGTTTCACCATCTATACAGTATACGCATATAATTGTATTCGCTCGTTTTCTGATGACATAAATATATAGTAAGTACATGAAGTCAGTTTTTACTTTTAAAAACACTACTACTACTACTACTACTACTACTATTACTTCTACTACTACTACTACTAGTAGCTACTACTACTACTACTACTACTACTACTACTACTACTACTACTAACTACTACTACTACTACTACTACTACTACTACTACTATTACTACTACTAAGCTCTTTTTCAAGAAAACTGTTTGAAAACATTATTTTGAACAGTTTATGGTACGCAATATGTATACATCATGATTTCATCTGCCGATGGCCGAGTTCATGTGTTGCCATGCGTGATTTTAGGCGTTGTTCTTCAGACTCGTCTGTCGCAGCTCTTGTAATATGCAAAATGTATACACAGAGATCTGATCCTCTATGCTTTCATCTATTGATGGCCAAGTTCATGTGTGTAGTCATGTGTGACTTGAGATGTTGCTTCTGCGCGAACCGTTTACCACACATCTTACAACCAAACGGTTTCTCGCCCGTATGGACTCGCATGTGGATCTTAAGGGCGGACTGTGACGGCTGAGATTTCCCACACATTGGACACACGTGCTTGCCTTCTGAAATAGAAAATGGCATAATGTGAGACAGGGTCCAAAATTAGTTAATGTAAACACCCCTATAATGCACCATGGTATAGTGGTGAACTCTAATGTGTCTTGTCAAACAAAAGTTACTTTCCTACCCCAAACAAGAAAATGAGACGTTTTGGTTTCTGAAGAGGAGAAATAAAAGTAACTCACAAATGCACATTATTCAACCATGACAATCCATCATAATTCGTGTACAGCCCAGAAACAACGTCAAATGCACTGCGTAATAAACATTGGCAAAGAAACATCAGGGTTTAGGTTGTTAGGATTATAGTTTTTCTAATTAAGATAAAGGACGACAATTTTAACAACTTTAAACAACAAACATAACGTATTTTTACGTAATTTTAAAGCTTTATTATATTTTTAAGCATGAACATTCAATTTAAATCTACTAGGGATGAACATAATTGAAAACGCAACAAAATACATTGTATTGTTCATTTTTATTTCGTTTTTTATGCGTGGACCATTTTGTCACGGTGCCCTAAAATATGCAACTTGTTTTCATTCGATATATATTTATATTAAATTTTCAATTAATATGTAATTATCGGTTATACAAAATCATTTGTATATAAACATTGTTCTGTAGCTCATTGTATGTTCAGAACTGTCAAATACTGTCCATGTTTGTCTATTAAGTGAACCCTAAAAGTATTAATCTCAGTAAAGTCTGATCCACACTGACGACATTTGAACGGATTCAGCAATGCATGGGTGCCAATTTTTAAATGACACTTAAACATTTGCAATACACTACTACTTGACATTGTATTATGTGTTATACTTTACTATGTATTTTGGTCCGGATGCATTTATGTACAAATAAATGATTTGAGTTGACTTCACTTTGGACCAAAAACGTTTGACCACAATGGTGCTTAATACAACCATACTGATGACAAATTATGGCGACATTGGCGTGTACACATACTGCTCATCCGCAACTAGTTTGCCAATGTCTGTAAACGACTGTTGGTGCTTGTTTATCACGTGAATCCTAAGATTATTCCTCTGGGTAAAGCCCGCTCCACACAGACGACACACGAACGGTTTCTGGGAGGAGTGAACGGTCATGTGACGTCTCACGTGACATTTGGCGAAGAACGTTTTTCCACATATGGGACACGTGTGCCGACGTTGGAGAGTTGGTTCTGTTCCAACTGTATTGATGTCGTCTGAAACAATATTGTAGATGTGTCAGTGTACATATTAACTTGTACAGTATTGGTAGCAGGCACGTGTAGAACATGGGCGTTGTCTAGAAAAGCAAATTGCAGAGTTATTCTACATTCTTAACATTTACCATGTGTGTATACTACATGTATATACTATACTACAGATTCGTGCTTTCGTATTAATCCACAACACCATCCACTAACCACTTAAAGGCTAAAATGCATATAGCAACACATATTGTTGTTTCTAAAGATATTTATTGCATGCAAATTCTACTACACCTTTTAAGAACACTTCTTCAAATTCTACACATCAATTAATATTTATTACAAACTGAAGAATGTAAAGCTGAATCTTGAAAAGGTTAAGGCAAACTTATTAGAAAAGGTAAAATGAAAAAAATAAGAAATTCTCCATGGAAAACATCGGAACATAAAATGTATTAGCACGTACACGTGTGTGGTTGCACACAAACACAGCAAAAAATCTGATGGGAATCAAGTTGAACTAAAAACAAACGATATATAAAAACAATAATTAGCCATGTGCAACATAGACGAACAATCACAATGACCATTTAACCATTATCCCGTTCTTATTATTTACCTATAGTATGTAGGCACTTCCAAAATACAACCGAAGTATGCAATCACGATACATTTTTTCTTTTTTATATTCCGTTGTATGTCCTTACTATTTTTTTTTCCAAATAATTATTGTTGCCCTCTTATGTACACAATGCAGCGAATTTACATTTACAAAATCGTTGGTAGTCGTACACATAAATAAATATATCGTCTTTTGAGTACTTGAAGATGTTATCCGCATATAACAAATAAGCTTATAGCACCTTTTGGCACCCAAAGAACGATATATTAAAGCCCAATCGCTAGATGTATATTATTCATTTCATATGGACCATTCTGTGCGTCTTCATATTGCTTTTAGTATTAAAACGTTTGTCACAGAGGTCACAAGCGAACGGTTTCTCCCCCGTGTGTATGCGCACGTGTCGGGTAAGATGGGCAGCGGATGGGCACACCTTTCCACAGAAGCAGCACCGGTGCTCTGAAATATTGATGTAACGGTGTTATATTTCGAATGGCTTTATATTTTTGGCCATTAAAGTTCGTGGATTTTTTTAAATTTAAGACCATTCTGTATGACATTTGCTTTGATCAGATTAAATTAATTTTTAAGAACTGAAATAAAATGTTATTGACATAGTTATAGGTTAAACACAATCAACATCTTACAGTAAAATGTAATAGTGGATACGCCACAGCCATGACGTATATAATTAAAAATTATGCCAATGTGTCACAATATATAGGTATATAAACATACGTATATAACAAATTAGTTCCTTTTATACGTTTTCACGTTTTTATTCTGGTGCTTTACAAACTATAAAAATATCCATTTTGCAACAAGACAATTTCTAACTTGAAGAACCAAAAGATTAAAAAACACGCTAAAATCAAATTAACCTTTAATACAAGCACAGCCACTGCAAGACCTTTACTCATTTCAAGTGAGTTCTCATGTGCGACGTCATATTCCCCTTCGTATTGAATCGTCTGTCGCAGAGTTGACAAGCAAACGGTTTCTCGCCCGTATGAATGCGCACGTGCCGGGCAAGATGGGCAGCAGCTGGAAACATCTTCCCACAGTAGCAGCACCGGTGAACTGAAATAAGCAAGTAAATGTTAGGTTTTCGCACATGATCATTCACATAAAATAGAATACATTCAGAAAACATGATGTCAAAACTGATATTTTACCCAATTGAACGCCAACAAAAAACGAATAACAAATTTCAATTTTGGACATCATGTTTCCTGAATGTACTTCAAATTTTTAGTTAAAAAATATATGCGATTGAAAATATGTCGTTTGCAATTCATCATCTTACAATCTATCAGCGTTCCACAGTGACTTAACAACTAAAGAAATAATTTGTTTTCTCTGTTTATTCCGTTAAACAATACTATGTTGCTTCACATACTACGGTATACAAAAATATCAATGTTGCAACAATTCAAATCTCTTTAGGGCATGAGCAGTGCAATACTAGTAGTCTTGAAAGTATACGCAAATATAATTTTAACAAATATTAAAAAAAATCTTTATTAACATTAAGTTTTTATCTACAGATTATTTACATTTTAGCGTTTTAAAAATAATAAAAGTTACCTTTACTGAGTAGATGTTTAAATGGAAAGTTTAAATGAAAGTTCCTAATAACCTCCATTTAATATGAACAGATTGATTTTTTATATTTTTATTTCTTAAAAAATCAAATGAGAAAAAATGGTATAAAGTGACTCGGTGAATAGTTTTAAAATGCCATCTTACTTAATGATTTTAAGTTGATGAAATATCTACACTGCTGCAAATCTGTGAATCCATTTCAAAGCTCATACCTTATAAGTAAAACTACTTTTATATGAATGACCCAGTGTTACCTTCACATTGCTTTCAACTGACATCGACTGGAAAACTTTAAAACACAAACTCTAAAATCAACTTAATCGTATCAAAGCACAACCACTACTAGTCTTTTACAATTTAACGTGAACTCGCATGTGCGACACCAAATTCCCTTTCCTGTTAAAGCGTTTGTCACAGACGTCACAGGCGAACGGTTTCTCGCCTGTATGTATGCGCACGTGCATAACGAGATGAGCAGCGGATGGACACACCTTTCCACAATATTGACACTGGTGCCCTGAAATAAAACACACACTTTGTAAGAGATGAAAACGTCTACAGCTGTCAAAACATTCAAGTTGGAAACAACTTGGTGTGTACCTGAATATGGTCAGGGATCTTTATCGACTAACGCTATTTGACATTACACGTACAATAACATAATTCGTAAGCATCGGCTATCCTGGACTAGTTATTTGTCTATTTCATAACGTTTCCCACGAACAAAAAAGTTTAACAATTTGCAATACCAACACTTTGTGATAAATGTTAAAACAAAAATATTTCAAAATCGCAATTCTTTCTATTTTTATATTAGAGGGAGGTAAAACTATTTTTAACTCTTGTCTAGTACCGGTAGATGTATGCTAAGCATCGATAAACTTTTTGTTGTATATGCTTTTACGATACATGAGAATGGTTGCTATTATCTTCATCAATTGAATTTGAAAAGTAGATCCATATTGTCTTGCAGTTTTTTTTCTAGAAAAGGGCATATACTAGAGTAACATTTCTGTTCGAAATTGCACAACATCAAACGTATATCAAAAGGCGATGCCTTTGAACCAATCATGCGACATTATTGTGATACAAGATATTAACATAATTAACGGCCGTATAGAACATTCTAGTAGTGCAAAGCGAGATAAAAGCAGAAATAATTCAATACTTATGTACCCGTCATTATTTATATTCCATATATGTTATTACTTTGCGATTTCACCTACACAAAATAATAAAAATGGAAGCGA
>Ga0224511_10003919_pt1 | contig 11000 bp, 4 predicted proteins | sample SF_May12_sed_USG_2_FD_169988 | JGI IMG/M metagenome (GOLD analysis project Ga0224511, IMG submission 169988) | Sediment microbial communities from San Francisco Bay, California, United States - SF_May12_sed_USGS_8_1 | ecosystem: Environmental > Aquatic > Marine > Sediment | place: USA...
ATCATTACCACAAGGTGCATGCATTTCATAACTTATGTTTGATAAAAATGCTTGTACACAAGTTTGTCAAGCAGACTCGCAGTTAAAATATAACTTCACATGATAACAAAGCCCAGCTATCTCCGAACACCGCTCAAATCACACACACTGTCAAAAACCTCCAGATAAGCCCGAGTGGTTTTGTATTTTCATCCAACCAATATCCACAAAGTTCAGAGGTTTGCCTGTTTACAACTGGATCGCATACGTCAAAAATGTCAACGGTTCCAGTAAAACACACCATTCTGTGCAAAGACTACTGGGTTACACATAATAAATATCAATATATACGAATAACATTAATCACACAACCATCTATAATAAAACACAAGTATTTCTAAACAAACACCATTCTGTACAAGTTTGTATTACAGGATATTATACACTAACATTCATATACGACAACAGTTGTCCTAGCTCATTGTAGATAAAGTGCAAACTACTATTATACCGTGATCATTAACACATACCGATTATTATATAAATAGGAAAACATTAACACTATTCTATCTGAGTACATTTCAATAAAAAGTGTTTTAATCATACATTTAAACTCTATGTTTGAAACATTTAAAATACATACAAGTGCCATAATAATACAAACAGGATACAGGATAAAACTATTTACACTTGTTCACAATATTCTTCCAGTCCACTCATTTTGCGTATTTGGTAAAAAGTCAGTCATTGTAAAAATAAATGTTGAACTCCTTTGCTTCACTAAGAATCTTCCGAACCCCACAATTCGAAACCCGCGCGATTCCATCGATAGTCTGCCGCTTCCTGAAATTAAAAGAACATCAATGCGAAATTCTCAAATTTCATATTCAATGTGTTTCTTAAAACTGAATAACACATTTAAAAACATTTTAATGTTTAAAGTAACCTTAACGCGAATCAATATTTTCCATGTTATTAATATGCCTAAGAGTACAATTAACCTTGGGCTGCAATTCTGTTAAACTATAACGGCGAATCGACAGTACGAAAATAAAAATTGTACTAAACCTGGATACAGTGGTCACCTGTCTATAGTGGTCAGTTTTGGCTCAGTCCCTTGGCTGACCACTATAGACATTTTAGACTGTACACGTTTCGTCGTCTACGCTTAACACGCCTCAAAGACAAAGTTTAAATTCTAGAGAGCATGGTAACCCGAAAAATATTTTTTTCAATATACTATTGTATGCACTCTTTTATTCCCTGTTTTAGATTATTTTATTCTCACCTTAACAGAACATGAGAGCGTCGTCCATGTATTTGACCTGTTCAGCGATAGAGGCTTCATCTGGCTGAAAACGCAGGACGAAAGTTGGAACACGGTGATAGCTAGTTGGTACACACGTATGTTTATTTTGATGTTTGTTACGATGTATTGAAAAGTATAAAGCCGTTTTATTAAACTATAAATTCAGTGAAACAAAAATACTAGTAGCTAAATATACTTATAATAACAACAACTAAGCGCGAATAATAAATCATCGTAAGTTACACTGCTAAATTAAGGAAAAGTAAATGATTTTTTGATCAAAATAAAATGGAAAATAAATATAATTTATATGAATTTAAAGCGCTAAGCCATAATCTATTAAAATATATTTCTGTTAAAACAGATACATTTCAATTATTAAAATGCTGCAAACAAATTTGTCATGCAAGAATGCAAGCTACATATCACGTTGGATACAGAGCACAACAGAGCATTATTGTATATACTATCTGAGGACATGGATCTAGGCATATGATTCATAGGTAAAATGAACGGTTTGCAAGGATAACTATGGAAACACGATCTGAAAGGGAAAATGTACCTTTTGGGATAATAATATGACATTTGAATCATGTCATAAAACGGAGGAGATAGGTTTGGATGTTTGAAAATGGATTGGAAACATTCACCTTGCTGTATGTCGTCGGTTAAAGGAACAAGGAAAATGTCGGAACACAATGTATCGATCAGTGCATTTGAAATGATCTAGTTCTATTTAGATTTATTAGATAGATTTATTTCGGCATATGAGCATACAATGGTTTACATAATTGTTTCTATGAATTCTATGTGGGATTGAAAGGGCGACAGGTGAAACCGGCTGCAATAAACTTGCATGAGGATATACAACATCTATCATAACGGGGTACACGAACAATCGCCTGGAATAACATTCCAATCGGTGATACAGCATATAACAGGTCGGATTGAAAGGGCTGCAAATGATATTTGCTGGTAAACTTTTATTCTACAGTACAACATCAAGTATGGCGGTTCAAAAGGACAAGATTTGGCAACATTGCAAGAGAAGGCTTTGGTAGGACTGTTGGAATGGCGAGACAATTGCGGAAACAATTGCGGCACAATTGCAAGCTGAAATGGCGGCATTTGTGTGGGAGGCAGAGGACGGTTTGGCAGTGGCATAGACAGGTTTCAAGAGCAACACGGCTATACCTTCTCCTCAACATGGCTTCCCATCAGGTATTTGCCACAGTCGGCCGATGGGATCTTTGTGTCTTCGAGAATTTCTTTCTTCATTTCTTCAAGCTCTTCATCATTACTTGCGAATTCTCGGACCGTTTCCCTGGACTCAGTGACTTTAGCCGTCTCAGTGACGACTTCTGTTTCTTGAACAATGACGTCATCGACAGCAGAAGTCTGGATAGAGTCGCTTATTTCAACACCTTCGACCTCAAGAGAACCTGAAGTGACAGTTTCCTTTTGTTGTTCGACAGACGCGCTAGAGCTCATTGTGCTTTCAATAACACTTTGCGAAGTCGAAGAAATTTCATCTACAACCAGCTTCTTAGACGTTGTCTGTTCTGAAGTCACAACAGAGTCAGCCGTTACTGTCTGAGATAATTGTTGAGCAGACGTTTCCGTAATAGTCGTGTCAGACGTTTCCACATGTCCTTCTATGCTGACTTTCTCAGACGAGTCAATACATTCCGTGCTTGTTGAGTTTGAAGAGAAACTTGAACTTTCACTTGAAACCATTGTTTCCATCTGCCCTTGAACCTTTACGGAAGATTCCAACGAGGCTTGATGCGATGTGGCATCTGCGGAAAGCCCGTCCTGGCTTACCATTTGTTTGATAGTTTCTAGACCATCAGACAAGTTTGATTCCGATATACCCTTACTCTGAATAACTTCAGTTTGCGACATATTGCATTCATTTCCTTCTGACTTAGAAACATATACTCTTTTTTCAATTATTAATGAAGCCTCCTTTGCCTCATTAGTTTCAATTATCGATTCGATTTGTGACTCTAAAATTGATTTCTCCATTACAGTACTTCCCATCTTGTCGGCAATTTCTGTCGCAACTGACTCGGATGATTTGTTGGAAGACTGTTCGACTGTTTCTTCCACACTTTTTTCTTCAGCTGCATTTATTGCCTTTGCTTCTGATTCAGTTGTGAAATTTTCCGATTGAATCACTGTTCTGTGAACATTCAGCTGTTCATCGGTTGTAACTTGTTTGCTGGATTCCGATGTTTTATTTGCAGCTTGTTCTATTGTTTCTTCTTTCCTAACCGATTCCTGGACCTCTGTCTGGGTCACTGATTGGATTTGCTCTGTAATCACAGTCTGTTCAGAAGATGTTTCGACGTTTCTTTCAAATATATCAGATTCAGAAGAACGTTGTGTTTTGGAGGAGACACATCCGTCAGTGTCATCTTTTTGTGACGACGCTTCAGTTGTTTCTATTTGTGATACATTTACCATTTCTGTACTGCTAGCAGTATTTGTCACTTTGAGAGCCTCATGGACTTCTTTTGATTTGCTGGTTTGTACCTCTGCAAGATTCGCTGAAGATGCGTTCTCATCAGAGATCCCTTGTCTCACATGGGCGTCTGATTCAGTTTCGATTCCTGTTGTACTCTTAATGTTTGACAGCTCGGACTCCACCGCACGTACACTGTCTGCATTAGATGGCACATTTTGCACCAAGCAGTCGGATATATGAGAAGAATCGACATCAATGAAATCTTTCTTTGATTTTACCGATAGTGTTTCGGCACTTTCGGTTATTTCGCTAATCTCCGAGGTTGACTTAAGCTGTGTTTCTGACTGTTTAGACGAATTTGTATTGGCCTCAACGGCTACTGACTGATCGGCTTCCTGTCTAACAGACGCACTTTCAGAGGAAAGGCTCTCTGTGGTATGTGTACTTGTCTTTGTTAAAGTCTCGATACCTGTTTCGGACGAAACGCCATCTGTAACCTGTGTTGTTTTTATTATAGTTTCTGTTGAATTCTGCGTTTCTGAAACATTTCTTGCATCCAAACTTGTATTTGTAGCCTGCAACTTGTCAAGCTGACCATCGGTTTCTGTAACTTCTTTGGACAGTTGTACTTTAGACATACTGGAATCAGTGCTAATTTTATTTAATGAATCCGCTATTTCTGATTCAGATTTCACTTGTGCTATTTCCGTGGTGCTGCTTGATTCTGTAACTGTATCACCTTTGACTGATTTCGATTCTTCAGTTTTAGCACAAAACAATTCTTCCTGTACACCTTCTGACTTGATCTTCGCAACTTCTGTGTCTGTTTTAGTAAACTGAACTAAATTATCGACAGCACCGCCTGCTTCTGAAATAACTTCGGCGGACTTTGTTTCAACTTCACTCTGACTGGCAATAGATGTTGATGTCTTTTCAGCCATTTCTTTTGTTGTCTCTGACTCTTTTGTTACTTCGACAGTGCCTACTTCTTGTGTTTCCTTAGATTCAACTGCTTTTGCGATTGACAACGTCTCCAAGTCTTTACTTTTATTATCAGTAGTTTGTGCATTGCCTGGCATTATTTCGTTTGTGACAGAAACAGCTTTGTCTTCTTGTTTTTCGTTTAATGATGTTTCAACTTTATTAACACCCTTTCCTTCGATACCCACCACATCGATTTCCTGTTTGCCTTCATTGTCCAGTACACTTCGAGAAACCGTTTCAGTCGATTTCTGTTCTATAATTTCTACATTACTGTCTTTATCAGATTGTGTTGAGACAATAACTGATTGTCCCACATCTTGCTTTGTATTTGCATCTTTTTCGTTTAACTGAGAGTCAGTTTCTACTAGTTCTTCACTAGTTTGCTTAACATTTGATTCTAAAACCTCGTGCACTTGTTCCAATTCTTCAGTTAACAGATGTTTAGCGGTCATTTGTTCATTTGCTTCTGTGTTACTCACATCTTTCAATTTCTCTTCACTTACAATAGTGTCGGGTGCCTTGGATAATTCCTCTTCTGTTTTGAGCAGTAAATTAGTATCTGATATTGTTTCCGACGTAATTGTTTCGTTTGATAATCCAATATCTTTCTCTTCCGTTTTGATCAATTCGGTTGATACCGTTTTTTTATCTGTATTGTCGTTGTTTTCCAGTTGTGAAGTTTTATCAACAGGGAGATCTTCCTTTTCAGTCTTTCTTTCTTCAACGTTATTTATCTCAACAACATCTGATTGCTCCCGTAATGTTCTTTCAATTTCCTTTTCCTCTGAAACAGGTTTTGAAATGACTGGTTCTGCTTTTGGTTCACTGATAACATTGGCATTCTCTTGTACTGGTTTTGGTTCACTGATAACATTAGCATTCTCTTCTACTGCTTTTGGTTCACTGATAACATTGGCATTCTCTTGTACTGGTTTTGGTTCACTCATAACATTAGCATTCTCTTCTACTGCTTTTTGTTTACTGATAACATTGGCATTCTCTTCTACTGCTTTTTGTTTACTGATAACATTGGCATTCTCTTCTGCTGCTTTTGGTTCACTGATAACATTGGCATTCTTTTCTGCTGCTTTTGGTTCACTGATAACATTGGCATTCTCTTCTACTGCTTTTGGTTCACTGATAACTTTGGCATTCTCTTCTACTGCTTTTGGTTTACTGATAACATTGGCATTCTCTTCTACTGCTTTTTGTTCACTGATATCAGTGGCATTCTCTTCTAGTGGTTTTTGTTCACTGATTACAGTGGCATTATCCTGCACTGCTTTTTGTTCACCGATAACATCGGTATTATTCTGCACCACTTTTGGTTCAATGGCAACATTGGCATTTTTCTGTAGTGCTGTTGATTCACTAATAACATTGACATTTTCTTGTATTTTGTCAGTGGATTTTGCCTCTGTTGTAACGAACTTTGTCTCAGATGTTGAAACAGGTAAGTCACTTAGCTTTGAATCAGGGCCTTGTTTATTAGTTGCCTCAGTCACAAGGGGCACTTTTGAGTCATCCTCAATAGTAGACTTTGCAGTCTTTGAGACATCCATTTTCATAGATTCCACACCCGATTCAGTTGCTACGTCTTTCTTAATCTCGTCCTTTTCAAGTTTACGTTCAGCCTTTTCTACATCAGCTGGCTTTTTAACTGCCTCGTTTGCCTTCAAATCCGTGTCGGTGATTTTCAAATTTGCATCTGCAGTTGTTTTTTCTGGTTTAACTTCTGATGTCTTTATTTTGTCAGAGACGTCTGGTGAAATTTCAATACTGTCCGTTATTTCGGAAGTGTCCGTTTTAACTGCATCTGCTGCACTGATGGTCTCAGCGGCCTTGGCATCCTTCTGTATGGTCTTTTCTTCTACTTCTTTTCTCTTGTCTTCTTTACCTTTCTTTCTAATACCAACAGCGGCAACTTCTGCTGCCTTGTCAGCCGTTAAATCTTCTTGTACTTCAATGCCCATCTCAGCAGCGATCTTTTTCTTCGATTTCTTCTTGAGTTCGCTGATTTCAGCTGACGATTGTGCTATTCCATCTTGTATCTCCTCTGCAAGATCAGAACCATCAGGACCTCTCTTTGGCCCCTTTGGCTTTTCCAATTCCGTCCCTTCCACACTCTTCTGTTTATCCTCTGCTGATTGAACCTCTGTCTTCGCATCAACTTCATCCACTGTGACGGTCTTCCTCTTCAGAGCTTCTGTTTTCTCTTCAATAGTCTCCAAGATAACCTCCATCTTCTCCAGAATTGACTCCTTCCCTTTAAGCGACATGGCAATCTCCGCTGACAGCTCTTCCCGGGTCAGACCTTCAGTTGGCAACTGTTTCGCCTTGCGTTTCTTTATCATCTGTTCATACCTGTTCACTATCTTGTCACTTAAGATCGGCCTTACAACCGGACCTGCTGTGGGCTGAAAATATTTCAATAATAAAATGTTAATAATTATTTATTGCGATAATATTAACCTACATCTGATGTATACATGTTGGACCAATTTTGTGTGTTAATAGAAGTTTAACTAAATTAAACATGCATTTATAAAATCTATTTCAAGCAGTTACATTGTGTGAAAATTACACAAACTTTACTCCAATACGAAATGAAATGTTTAAACGGGTGAGTTAAAAACTTAGCTGTTAAGATGTGAACATGATATATTTAGAAGAACATTTGTAAAATAACAAAAAGTGCAAGTTATAGTTACTACTAATACATTTAAACTAGCCATTAACATGTGTATTAACATCTAATATTATAGTATTATTTTCAAACGCGCAATTTGTACTACTTTTTCTCCATCATTCCTGTTATGTTAAAATAAATAAAATGTATATGCATAGCAACAAGAACAATCGCGTACATAAATAATAATAAAATTATTATTATATGAGCTATTAGCTGAAATTTATGAAGTGTAAAACCATTGATGAGGCCACTTGGGTACCTTCGGCAGGCTGCCAATATCCACGGTATCAGCGCGGTACGTCGGATCCACTCGTTGTTGTTCGTAGATTTCCGTGAAGGCTCGGAGCCGCTCGGACGTGAAGACACGCGACTGGCGAGATGTGACCATGCTCTCGTTGAAGGCCAGCCACTGGGAGTCGAGACACTTGTTCACAGTTGGGCGGTTCCTGGGAGGTCGGGAAATAATCATAATGGTTTATGATCGATCATGTATTGTAATTTATATCACGACAGCGAATGATTGTGCGATATTGGGGGACATTAAAAAACAACGTGTAATTGACCGTGTCGAGGCTTTTCCTTAGAGAGTTTGCTACGATTAAGTCAGCTAAAACTAAAGCAGAAAGACGTCGAAAATGGTATCAGACGCGTTAAAGCATGTTAAATATCATTTAAAAATAGGTTCGGTTTTTATTTGCTGTTGATATAGATTGTAAGAGAGATATTTAAAGAAAAATGGTTGCAAACAAGGCTGACTGGGTCAAGTTTAAGAGCCCCCATGTTTCAGCGTCAAAGAATGAGCATGCAAGATTGTAATGTTACATATGCTCTAAACCACCAGCGAGGATTGTGTTGCTTTTGTTTATCATCGACGCCATAATAGAACAGAACTGTCTAATCTTGTAGCAATGAAAAGGCGTCATGAGACAACGTACTGTGGTATGCGGCGTATGAGGGCCGTCACAAACTTGACGGCCTGCGGGCTGGCGGCGTCCGGCAGGTCACGTGTGTCGTAGCGGTCAAACAGCACGCGCGTCAGGGTGTCCTCTAGGCCGCCACTTCCGGCGTAAGGTGACACGCCACCCAAACTGGAACAGAAACGGAAAGGTGTTTGTGAAATGGTTTTTGGAAAGTTGAAGACAGCGGCATCAGTAAAAAGTTCACCCTAATCCATTGAAAGCTATCACGTCAAAGCAATGCCATGTTTTAGCATGACATATAAATACCGGTAATACCATAAACTTGTTAATTATATATGTCAGACTTGGCTTTGTAATTAGTTTTTTCATTGGATCACATTACATGTGTATTTTTGTTGGTATTATACTTACAGAGTAAAGGTCACAGCTCCAAGCGTCCACAGATCGGTTGTCATGGATATCTGGTCGCCCTTCAATACTTCTGGGGCGATGAAGTCCGGGTAGCCAGCAATGGGCGCCACTGTGGTGGTATCCCCCTGCAGTCTCGTGGCCAGGGTGAAGTTGCGCAGTTTGATGGCGGGGCGGCGGCGCGTGGCGAGCGCGAGGGACGACGGCTGCAGGTTGAGGTGGACGATGCCGAAGAACTGGAGATACTGGAGTCCGTCCAGGGCTTGCCGGATCAGGCGGGCCACCAGGTCCTCGCTGCAGAGGAAACAACGACAACGTTAGCCTCAATTTGGCGTGATGAGCAATTGACGTGCATTAATATCATTTCCTATCTGTTTAAATTCAGTACTCCTTATGAGTTAAGTCCAGGACTTGACGGTCTCGTCTGGCTGCTCGCTGTATGTGCAGAATGTGGGAAGTTACGACATGTTACGACACTTTAGTTTGACTACATTCTAGTTGAATAATAGGTGTACTGTACCTATATTTATAGAGAATGGCAGATGGACCTTAAACACTCTGCTCAGGAAGTGAAAGGAAATGCCAGAAAATTCATAATTAAGAATGTATGCATATTATTATGAAAATGCATGTAACATAATTATGAGAAAACAAATTAAATTGGATATCATTTGTAATATTTAATTATGAAATTATGTGCGCATGATATATTCATAAATGTAAGTAGAATCTACTGTAAAATTTTGCTATCGGTCATAAAGTTTCATAAATGTGAATAAAATAAACGTAAACCTGTAGGACTTTCGGAGACACATATATTGAACGACGTCAAGACCAGACAACGCCTCGAACACTGTGTAGAACTTGTCACCGAACACGTAACCGTCAACCACGGCGATGACGTTAGCGTGACTGAGATGACGTAATATCTCGAACTCGTGACAAATTGTGACGTCATCAGTTTTTGTGTAAGGGACAATCTTGGTGACGAAGCGTTTCTTGGTTTCCTTGTTGTAGCAGGCTTTGTACTCTCCGTATGATCCGCTGTGGAAAAAAGTTAACAAATATATTAAATATATACAACAGTATCATCATTTTTATGTTTGATAGATTGTTTCCATTATTTATTAAATGGTTTTAATTCAATTCTTGTTATTACTTTTTATGCCGTAACGTGCAAAACGACATAGACTACTTGTATAATAATTTATATGCTTTTCTTATGCGTTTCTGGTAGAATTTAGCACATCTAAAGCATAATTACAATCTTCTGTCTTAAAAAGCTTCCAAAATGCTGCATGATAGGCTGTACACAGTCAATTTTTTTCCATTATAATCATATTAATAGTTTAACGGTATGTATTGAATTGTCATTGAACTAAAAAGTATAAAAATATTAAAATCACCTAGCAATTGTATCTTGCAAATCATATCGATCCGCGGGGTCAGTTTCGCTGCGTTCCACCGCCTCTTCCGGTCTGAGGGACGGCCGGCGGCTCTCCGCCGGAAGTACCAACTGCTGGCGAGGGAAGCTTACGAACTGCATAAACGGCTGAAGGCTGGCCGCAATATTCACCTTCGGTGCATCTATAACAACAACATAATGTATATAGGATATTTGTTGAATGTTGGTGAAAGAAAATTATTTCCCCTGTAAAATAGAAGCAATACAATGCATATTCATTCACACGAACATATTCATTATTGAATCGGTTAGCACGTTGTGCTATTATTCCAAAAATCATTTACATAGTGCTAAGATCAGATTGCGACTTAAATCTAACAGGAAGTCATCGCCGCCTTATACGTCGACGTAGAATTGAAATGTGCACACACGATTAAAGGTTTTAAATAAAATAAAAATAGTTTTCGCATACCAGCTGCGAGAGTCCTTGTCTCTATAGACGCCCAGCTGAACGGCCCAGGGCCATACTTGTTGTGCGCGGACACCCGGAAATTGTAGGCGGCTTCCGGGGCGAGACCCGAGATAATTGCGTACTCCTCCGTAACGTAGGGACCGTCCGTCCACCGTCGCTCACCTGGCGTTAACACATAGTATTGCTGTTAATAATAACGGTCGTTTCAACAGAGGTGAATTCATTTATCAATATACACACTAAATCGTAAATTATTTCTTACGTTTAGTTTGGCTAGAAAAGATGTTATCAGGAAGCGGAAGCGTAAGGCAATAAAACTGCAATAAAAAATCCTCCTTTTGGGTAATTTGTAACTGTTTTT
>Ga0224511_10003920_pt1 | contig 10999 bp, 3 predicted proteins | sample SF_May12_sed_USG_2_FD_169988 | JGI IMG/M metagenome (GOLD analysis project Ga0224511, IMG submission 169988) | Sediment microbial communities from San Francisco Bay, California, United States - SF_May12_sed_USGS_8_1 | ecosystem: Environmental > Aquatic > Marine > Sediment | place: USA...
CTTTCCTTGTCCATCCGTCTTGAGCTGTAATATTAAATAAAGAAATACCCAAAGAGAACCATGACAAAATGGCGCCGTAAGTTAAACAACAACCTTTTATTACAAAATAAACATACGTTTTGCAACATTCTTTCTTTGAACATCTCTTCAATGTATATGGTATTTATCCTGCACAATATAAACAATAATTGTATGTATGTAAATTTACGAAAAATATTAAAAAAACTATTTTCTCAGAAATTGATAAGCGTGTGATTATACGCAACCGCTCGGGGTCCATCCGAAGCGTTGTGTATCTTCACACGAACATCTGTACTTAATATTTCTAGGCTGTTTATTATATAACTCGTTTCATTTTATTTTCGGTTTGCGTTAATGTGTATTAGACAGCTTATCTTTGATATACACTTGTAAATAACTGTAACCATAACAACTACTATATAGCAACAACATTGGAAGTAAATCAGTACATCAGATAAAATATGTTTTAATTTTTTCTTGCTTAGGCGAAAGAAACAAATATGTCTGGTTCCGGTGACCTGACCCTACCTATTTGTCTCGCCCTATCCTAAACTTTTTTCATTTGATTCATAAAACAATTTGTCCGATGTTTTACGCAATATTCAAGAAAATTTCTATGAACGTTTTTAAAGCGTTCATGTCAACATTCTGAAATAAAACAAAACTTGATAATTTTAACTTCCGTTTTGAAACTATGATATGTTGTCGCGAATGAGGAAAAGTTAATTTTGAAAATAGAAATACACTATGTACATTGTATGTGTTAATTATGTGATTTTGAAATATTGGATATGCAATCTTCTTGTTTTTAATTGTAAGCAGATGTGTGCGTTTGTGTGTTGGTTTTTGTCTGGAACAGAGCTTTGTTTTAGAGACTGAAGTAGCACAGTATGAGTTTCAGATGAAACAGTTTTTTTTTTACTGGGTTGCCGGTATTACCAGCACCCACTAGTTCTTGTGGAAAGGATCGAACCCAAACCTTATTTTAACTGTCTTTAAATGAAATAACTGTACGAATTAGCGCAGCCCTATAGAATTCAACGTATAGCATTCCTTGCGACTACTGTGTACGCCTATATTCAGTCAACCTTATAATGTTCTACAACCCATTTTTTGCCATCTAATTGCAAAATACTGTACTAGTCATAGCAAGCTCCGAACGAGTGTTATTTTCAATATATAACACTTACAAAAAGAAACAATTATTAAACATATAGGGTTAAATGCGCATAAAACCCCTCCACATTGCAGCTATGTTACACCGTGCATGTTGTTTACAGTACATAAAACCTATGTTGCACACACAGGAAATATTAATCACACAAACTATACGTTGAAATAACGTCATTATATCACCCCTCACTCAGCATTAGTAAAAAATGAAATCCCTACCTACCCTGCCTATTTTGGGGGTTTGTCACAGGAACAAGATATATATTTTATTTGGCCCTATTTGCGGTAATTTAATGTCAGAAAAAATAAGAAAAAAGAAAGTGTTTGCCTTCTTTTGCCTCGTATGATACGAAAACTACTTAAATATAAGAGTTAATATTGTAAGAACATAGGTCTGATGCAAAAGCCCTGAACTGGTTATTAAGTTGAACTTTCTTAGTGATACAAGTATTTAGCCAGACGTTTCTGAAGAATACAACTAATTAACGACATTTACAATGTGCCTTAATTGAATTCGTGTACGTTCCCAGTAAATGACATCAAACACAGCTGTTTCTAGGCTGCATACAATTATCGAGTTTTGTTATTTGTCTTCATATAAAATGGTATTATCTTCCTTTTCTTTCTTTTCTATATTTATATTATAAATATAATATTTCCTTGTTTGATGTATATAATATACACTGCGATCACAGGCATTTGTTAATATTGTGTTTGAAATCGGTAGATAAACGACGTTCGTGTATAAGGCTAAATCATAATTAGACCTCATAGACGGAAACAATGACAGTACGTACACATTTTTAAATACATCATTTATTAATTTTTACATACGTTAACTATAATAATCTATTAAGATAAATTTAGATACTTCATCAGATAAGGATTTTATTACTATCAATATGGTATTGCAATATAGCAACTTTGGTTGCAATTGACCTATCGACAGCCCGCCCTCCTGTCCTGGTCTTCATGATTTACGCTTCGCTTGCCTGAATACTTTTTATAATATGAAAGCCATATCGCTCCATTTTAATATTACTGACCAATTATCGGACTAGGTGAAGGTGATAGCGATTTGCATAGGCATGATTGACAAGTGAATACAATAGATGGCCCGACAAAGCTGGTCCGTCAAGACGGCATTTTGGGCGGGCTGTCGATAGGTCAACTATATAACGACGTGTTTTGCCGTTACCGCCTATGAATATTTGAAGAGTTGTGTTAAATTCACGAAATATATATTGCAGATAATTTACAGCCATTTGAAGTTCTTAAAAACAAACGCCTATTTTTACTGAAAACAAATTAAAGAACGTTGCCCCTTTTAATATTCAAACATTTGAATGTGTTTCATGTGTAGACGTAATCGTAGAATTTGCAAAACACACACATTATGCATGGAATTGATAAGCAGCGTGTTCCTTTTTCTTGAGCGAACGCCCTTATATATAAAATTTATTAAACAACAAAACAAATGTTACTACCTACATGCTCTAAGTTCAAATGTGCATGTGCAGATTTTGAAAACACGCGTACATTTCACATAAACCATATTTGTCAACTGGTTAGCATAAACACAAAAATATAGTTTTTCTAAATGTCTGTTGCGCCATGAAGTTGTATGTGTTTTGTGTCGTTCTGTGTGTTAATTTTTGTACGGGCCATTTTGTCATGGTGCCCTTAAACTTGACATATCTACATTGTTTACAACATTCTTTATTTGAACATCTCTTCAATTTATATTAAAAATGATTACGGTATAGTGATCACATTATCTAGTTGGCGCCTATATTCGACGGAACCAAATTGAAATATTTCTGCCTAATGCTTTGTAACGTAATCCTGCTTGAGACTATCATAACACGCTTTAAGACAAGTTATTTTTTAAAACCGTTATGGTAAATCACTGAGTAAGCAATATGTTGTGAAAATATAGTAAAACCCAAATGCCGATCCAAACGGTTAGACACGAACCACATGAAATAAGCATGCCATTACAAAGGCATAGGTTAGAGTCATCGTCCATCTCTATATGTTAAACTTAGGAATCCTACTTTTGTGGACTCAGCTGTGAAATGACACAGTCTATGTGAGTAAAGCATTGTGCAGATGCTGTGTCGCTTATGCCAACGGATGTATAATACTTATTCCACGTTAACTGCGACAATTGTGGTCTTCAGTATTTAAATTACAATATGCAGCCAAACAAATAGTATACATATATGGTTATTCACTTGTTATTTTGTCAAAGGAATGTGTTGTTTCAACTTAAGACAAAAAATTACAGCCCATAAATTACCCAATAAAATGCGTTTCACGTCTTTATTCTTCATGAGGGTATAGCAGAATAATATGTCTCCAATAACGTACAACGTCATTAGAAAGACACTCACACACGAAAAGGCCTCACTTATAACGCTTGAATTGATTTTTAAGTAAAAATATGCTAATAAACATCCAACAGGCAGTGATTCACACATTACACCGTTCAACTCTTTCGTTTATTTCATCGGCTAAAGACAGTGGGTATGGTTTACAACGCAACAAAAACACATGAAGATATAAAACAGTTTGGTTTACAGAAAATGACAATGTATCGCCCCTAGAATCATTTTTAAAAAAATGGCAGTCAGTTATCCTTTTTCATTTTAAAAGTTTGGGAAAAACGTGCACATGTTAGAAAACAATGAGCTTAAAACATAACGGGATTTAATTTAAAACACAATGAACTTTTTGGACAAAACTTTACACATGATTAATTACACTTAAATAGCATATGCATTAAATAAAAATGCATAAATCCTTAATATAAGTTCATTATTTGACTGAAAACTGTAGATCAGGTTTTATTCGCGAGAACGTAATTTTCGCGTTAATTGGCGAATTCGGTTGCTCGCGAATTTAACATTAACGCGAAAAAATAGTGTTTTTTCCATGTCTGTATCGGAAATGTTTACAATCGAAATACTGGTACCGCAAAAGGCGTCATCGTGTTGGTAAAAACGTCTTTTGTCTAGATATACTGATTTCTTTTAAATGTATTATGTTATATCTAATAATCTGATGCAATTCTAAAATCCTGTTGCATAAGCACAAATAATAACAAAAAAAACATGCTGTTGTATTCTATACGCTATATAAGAACAGCGTTCTTCAGTAATTAATGAATCTGACCGTCGCAATCGGAATATGTTACTCGCTAGGGCTGACAAAAGAATCATAAATTCGCGAGAGACTCTGGTCGCGAATTCATCATTTCGCGAAATAATGCCAGGTCCAGTTTTCGCGAAAATAAAGTGATCTACAGTAGTTTACACACATAGTTCTATATAAGTGAACTCTAAAGAATTCTGATGAATTCTCTTTAGGCTCTGTTTGCTGACATTTGGGTTTTATACCATATCACAATAACTTTCAAAGACCAACTGGTGAAATTTTCAGGAAATATATCTTTAACATGTGTTTAAATGACAATGAGGAAACATCGTCATTTTAATAAAGTTAAAAAATCGGTATTTTGACTTAATTGTCGTAGCTAATGTGGAATAAGCGATAAATGATGTATAACTACAATTATGTATGTTGGATATCATTCACACCTTTAAATAATCTAGCTTTCGTTTTATGCTTCTCAAAACATAACCACACACATTGCACGAATGTCTTTCGTCGATATGACTTCTTCTTCTGCCTGTATCGTGCAGGGTCGCAAAATGTTGGCATGGTCCCAACAACATGAATTTGTACATGTGTGAGGGAGGGTAATTTGCGCTTTAAAATGATATACAGGCATGTAGTGGTTTAGAGGCTGGTGGTAACTACTCTGGTCTGAGGCCTCCAAAGTGGCTGGGAGCTGGTTCCAGATGTAGATGGCTGTGGTGAAGAATGATTCTCTCAGTGTCTGGGATCTGCAGTATGGTTTGATGTACATCATGCCGTGGCCTCTTATACACGTGTTCTGGAGATGAAGAAAGGGTGATGAGTCAATGGCAGCAAGGCTGTTGATGATCTTGTACATCTTCACAGTTTTCGCCTGTCATCGCCTTTGTTGCAGAGTCTCCCATCCTAATGACTGAAGCATAACTCTAACGCTGTCCCGTCTGCGATAATTCCCAGATACATTGGGGTTTCTATGCTCAATGATAACATCTTGCTAAAGCTTGAACTTTATAATACTGTTTTGAGCAAGCAGCACATTGAAATGAAATTTTGCTGTCTGTCAGTGGTTCCCGAAAGGAAACAAGTTTACCTTAAACAAATTTTTCTTATTGCCAAGGGCAGCTGGTTTGCACAAAACGTAAAGACAAGAAAAACGGAGTCACACATTTTCAACGGCCTGAATAAATAATGTTACTAGAAATAACATTGATCTTACTATAACACATTTTTAAACAAATATTTGTTAATACATTAAATGAGAACACAAGACAATTGTGATGGTAGTCAAAACAGTTTTGTATTACATGTGTAAACATAAAAGATCTAACATTGCAAATGAATGTATGTATTACGTTTTTATTATATCCCCACCACAAAATGTGGGGGGGGGGCTATAATGGGTTCCCTTTGTCGCGTCCGTCCGTCCGTCCGTCCGTCCGCCCGTCCGTCCGTCTGCATTATCGTGTCCGTTCTATAAATTTTATACCAATTGAAGGATTTTCTTCAAACTTGGCTGAAATGTTCACCCCAACAAGGTCAATGTCACAACTGAAGGTCAAATCTCAAACAATCAAATATTAGACATTATGTCGTGTCCGCTCTGTATGTTCCACACTAATTGAAAGATTTTCTTCAAACTTGGCTGAAATGTTCACCTCAACAAGGGGATGTGCAGAACCCATGTTGCCTATGTGTCAGCTCAAGGTCAAGGTCACAATTGAAAGTCAAATCGCAAACAATTAAATATTAGACATTATGCCGTGCCCGCTCTGTAAGTCCTACACTAATTGAAGGGTTTTCTTAAATCTTGGCTTAAATGTTCACCTTAACAAGGGGATGTGCAGAACCCATGTTACCCTTTTGTCGGCTTAAGGCAAGGTCACACTTGAAGGTTAAAAACTGACTTAGGAAATATTGTTAAATTTTAAGATGAATTTGAATATTTCTGAAACTAGAAAAAGTATTTGGTTGAATCTTAAAAAATATGAAGTGTCACAATAACGATATGCAGGTCAAGTTTCCTAACTCTGTATTGCATTTTGACACAGGTATGTCCCTTTTTATGTCTTTAAATTTACATACAATCAAATATTAGACAATATGTTTTGTCCGCTCTATAAATCCTATATTAATGAGGAATTTTCTTCAAACTTTACTCAAATGTTCAACTCAACAAGGTTATGTGCAGAACCCATGTTACCCTTTTGCCGGCTTAAGGTCAAGGTCACACTTGAAGGTAAAAAATTGACTTAGAAAATATTCTTAAATTTTAAGATGTATTTGAATATTTCTGAAACTAGAAAAAGTATTTGCTTGATTCTTACAATTTATATATGAAGTGTCACAATAAGGATATGCAGGTCAAGTTTTATAAATCTGTATTACATTTTGACAAAGTTATGTCCCATTTTAAGTCTTCAAATTTACATGCAATCAATTATTAGACATTATGTTGTGTCCGCTCTATAAATCCTATACTAATGCAAGAATTTTCTTCAAACTTTACTCAAATGTTTAACTCAACAAGGTTATGTGCAGAATCCATGTTACCCTTGTGCCGGCTTAAGGTCAAGGTTACACTTAAAGGTCAAAATTGACTTAGAAAATGTTCTTAAATTTTAACATGTACTAGAATATTACTTAAACTAGCACAGGTATTTGCTGGAAACTTAAAAGATATATGACGTATCACAAGTAAGATATGCAGGTTAAGCTTCATAACTCTGTATTGCATTTTGACAAAGTTATGCCCCTTTTTAAGTTTTTTATTTACTTCATTGACAATCAATCAATACTAGAAACTATGTCAGGTCCGCTCTACAAATCCTATACTAAAGGAAAGATTTTCTTCAAACTTGACTCAAATGTTCATCCCAACTGGGCAATGTGCAGAACCCATCTTACCCTTGTACCAGGTTTGTCAAGGACATTAGTGGGGGGTATGAATCGCATTCAGCGATAGTTCTTTTTTTAAATATGTACCATGGATGGTTCACCGTTACTAAGCACGCGGTGTGATCATAAACATTTCTTTTAACCTTATATAAACTATATTACTGCTAATACGACATAATTAAGGCGATGGTTTCAAAGTCTTTTTCTGGTCCTCAGGGATCATTGAGTGTACATGTATGTTGTTAACATTTGAAAATGGAGTACCGCTGATGCGCTAAGGGGCGTCACTGGTGTGGCATCATTCATTTCTACTGATGAACAGCTTTAATAAAACCGAGGCTGCTGTTTTCTCGTGCAGGTTTTGCTTCCTGAGGGCTTTCCCTTTCATCAGTTTAATTCAACTTACTACCGCTGGTGTTTAGTGCATGTGTGGCGAATGTAAAATGTCGCCCCGTACTGCATCATTGTGTAGTTATATTTTTCTGGTCCTCAGGGATCATGGAGTGAACATGTATGTTGTTTACATTTGAAAATGGAGTTCCGCTCATGCGCTAGGGGGCGTCAGTTATGTGGCATCAATTATTACCACTGATGAACAGCTTCAATAAAATAGAGGCTGTTGTTTTCTCGTGCAGACGATGCTTCCTGAATGCTTTCCCTTTCATCAGTATAATTTAACTTACTACAGCTGGTGTTTAGTGCATGTGTGGCGGCTGTAAAATGTCTTCCCGTACTGCATCATTGTGAAGTTATATTTTTCTGGTCCTCAGGGATCATGGAGTGTTCATGTATGTTGTTAACATTTGAAAATGGAGTGCCGCTCATGCGCTAGTGGGCGTCAGTGGTGTGGCATCATTCATTACCACTGACGAACAGCTTAAAAAAAACCAAGACTGCTGTTTTCTCGTGCAGGCCATGATTCTTGAGGGCTTCTCCTTTTATCAGTTTAATTTCACTTACTACAGCTGGTGTTTAGTGCATGTGTGGCGGCTGTAAAATGTCGATCCGTACTGCATCATTGTGTAGTTATATTTTTCTGGTCCTCAGGGATCATGGAGTGTACATGTATGTTGTTTACATTTGAAAATGGAGTTCCGCTCATGCCTTAGGGGGCGTCAGTGGTGTGACATCATTCATTACCACTAATGAACAGCTTCAATAAAATTGAGGCTGCTGTTTTCTCGTGCAGGCTATGCTTCCTGGGGGCTTTCCCTTTCATCAGTTTAAGAAAATGTCGGTAACAACACTTTTGTTATTAAGATACAATTAAACATTCACTATACAAATATACGTATGCATTCACCAAGCAATAAAACACACACTTAATTTTAATATTATGATTTTACGGTTATTGTTTATTAATGCAGAAAAAATATATCTTGAAAAAGGTCAGTAACTCTAAAATTACATATCAAAGAGTAATGTTAATGTGCACTGTTCATCCCATTTGTCAACTGAGTACCTAAGTTCCAAGAATCTACCAATATTTTCAAAATATGACAGAAGAAAAAGGGCTCTTGGGCATTGCACTTCCCCATATTTAATGAGTTCTATTTGCATGTATCCATTAAGCTTTCAAAAGCTATACTTAGAAATAGCTTTTGGTAATGCTACGGACAACAGAAAATAAATCAATAAACTAAGCCCACACCCCAACACAACCGTCATTGTCTTGTATTAGTCATCATAGAAAGTTTGCTGTCATATTCCTGACCCATAAAATTCCATGTCCAGTGTTCCACGGACTTAGCTACTCACAAGGCTATTTTTTTCAAATATAAATTGAAGATATGTTTAAACTTTTTTAAAGCAAATTGTTGTAAACACTGTAGATATATCTAGTTTAAGGGCACCATGACAAAATGGCCGGTACAAAAACAAACACACAAAGCAATATAAAACACTTCTTTAATGATTTCTCTAAGAAATGTGGAGTAACGCCTTGGCTTTCATTTGGGGTTTAAACCAGTTTCCTCCTAAAGCAAACCTTACATTTACTTATTCAACTCTTATTGGAAAGAAAATGAAAATCAAATATGTATTTACACTCTCTACCTGGACCAACTGGAACATAGACAAAATGATAGGAAAGTGCAAATGGAAAGTACATTTTAACAAAATCTTTAGCTCAACTGTTTTAGTATGTAGTTGACAATTATTTTTCATTTTTAGTTTTTAATTATAATGATTTCTCTAAGAAATGTTGAGCTTCCGCCTTGGTTCGGCGGCCAATGACTTAAATACCTGGGTACTTTCAAAGTGAGTTTGGTGTTGTTTTTTTATTCATTTTAATCAATATTCTAACTTATGTATATTATGTATTTTGATTAAGCCCAAAACAGATCCAGTGTGTTGCATTAATTTAATGTACATATTTTTATTTTTTCTGCATGAACAGCTTCAATAAAACCGAGGCTGCTGTTTTCTCGTGCAGGCTATGCTTCCTGAGGGCTTTGCCTTTCATCAGTTTTTTATACTGTTAAAAGAGCTAGAGCACAAAAAATTGGGTTGAAAAGTACTTATCTTAGAATATGATTTAGGTTAGAGTCTTAGCAATGAAATGTGATGTAAAATGGCTGACACTAAAACATTTTTGACTACATATTGTAAAAGATGAAAAACGCATGTAATATGAGGTCAATCCTTTTTGTGTCCGTGGACAAGAAAATGATTTCCCCTCATAATGAATGGTACATGGTACCTATTGTTTATTGTCTATTACGCAGTTATTTAGACTTTTAGGGATAATTTTCATTGTTCCCATGTAATTGCCCAAACCGTACTCTGGTGACTTTAACATAAACATAATATTATAAACATGTTTAAAAAAATCTAAGTAGACTGATTTCTTGTCAAATCAAGCAGTTTAAAATTGTTCATTTGCTGTACACTTTGTCAGCTTTAAAAAGCTGGATTTAACTTACAGTTAACATGCATCATTTGAAGTGGTAGTACTGTATGTTTCTCATCTGGTAGCAGAATATCAGTTAGCTGTTCCAGGAAGTGTGTATTAATGATGGACGTCAAAGAACATTCGCATAATGCATGAGCAAGTTCCTCTTGGTGAACAAATTGCAGTGGCTACACAGTCGATTTTTCAGGGCCTATGGGCGTGTCCATAATCGAGCAACGATCAGACTAGACGATCTGTTTCATACTAGATACAACATCTATGGTGTGATAGAAGTGCAGTATGCGAAATAACGTAGTCTTTGTCGATGGCTAGTCTGTGGTTCCAGAATGCGGTTTCACTTTGGTTTAGTGTTCCGTTAACTGTAGTCTCCCACTCGCGTTTGGTAGTAACACACGGAACCGGCAACATCAAACTATTGACAATAAATTGTAAATTATATTTCAACAAAATTTGGCAAATGTCACATACAAATCCTTAAGTTACAGAGGTTCTGTTATTCGGATACATAATACGTTTTCTAGTTGTCTCGACACTGAGCCAGCCGGTAAAGATATTATTTTGTGAAGTGTTCGCGCCTCTTTTTTTGAAGGGAAATGGCTTAGTTCGACCATGGACTCCGGCATACCAGAACGTGTTGGGACAGGTAACCCTTGTAGTTGCTTAACTGCTTTGTGTTGAAAACATGAGATAGCTGAGATATCTGCTTTAAAATTTGTTATGTTGTTCCACAACTCAGAACCGTTAATCGTCATTGGAACAATGACTTTTGAGTAAAGGTTAACGGACACAAGCGGGTTTATTCCCCTTGCATGAACGCCTTGTGCTGACATAGAA
>Ga0224511_10003921_pt1 | contig 10998 bp, 3 predicted proteins | sample SF_May12_sed_USG_2_FD_169988 | JGI IMG/M metagenome (GOLD analysis project Ga0224511, IMG submission 169988) | Sediment microbial communities from San Francisco Bay, California, United States - SF_May12_sed_USGS_8_1 | ecosystem: Environmental > Aquatic > Marine > Sediment | place: USA...
AATCTTAATCAAATACCTTGGTGTGTCCTTTAAATATATATACAGAATGTTAATTTAAAAGTCAAGATTTTTGTATTATAATTAATATTGTTTGACATTAAATTTCTTACCTAAACCTATATCATATAAAGGTCATTCTTTTTGTAAAATATATAATATTTTTTTATATATTTTTTAATAATTTTCTTTTTAGTTAGTACGATGTTGAACATTTTATTCAAGCAAGAAAAACAGTGTTGACATTAAAGGTCGAATGTACGTTCTTTTTATAAACTATTTTGTAAATATGTGCCCAAGTCTGACATTTTGGGTCCAATTGCCTATTAAAGCGATGTTGTGAATTTGTATCATTTGAAAAGGCTATCCTTGTCGATAACAGTTTAGAGTTTAAAATAAATATGTTTATATTATTTCTGTAACGTTCACCACTTTGAAATACATGCCTAAAACAAAATAAATGGTATACATGTCAAATATTAGTGCGGTAAATTGTTATTATTACTTTTGTGGTTAAGATAATCATATTATTCTGCAAAGATATAATATGTTCATATTATTATAAAAGAATTTTGACAGTTAATCTTTTTTTATCAGTTTTTGTAGGGCGATGAAACCTTATAACAGCCGGATTATTCTGCTGAAAAAAGGTTTAATATTTCAGAAATAAATATCACTCTTTATACGCATTTTCGGCATTAGGTTTAGTAAACTGTACACTTACTTTAGTGTCTTTTAGATGAGTATTGAGTTTTATAATTATTTACATGATCGTACATAATTATTGGCATGATCGTACACCGTAAAAAAGAAATTTTAATAAGAAAACATTTGCTCTGCGATGCTGTGTTTACCTGTTAACGTTATCGTCTTGATCAAATGGGTTTAAGAATTACCTTTCTCAGATTGTTGGTAAATGTTATGTTTTGATCTACTTTTATGGCTGCCATCTTGGAAAGCAATTAGTAATACGTGCAAACTTGGAAGAAAAAAAACAGTGGTAACACGCACGAGGTGCTGAATGGTAAATTATTGCTGACGACAAAATATCTACAATTGCGAAAACAGTTTAAAATATCATTTGCTTGATTAATTTACACATTAATTTCTGTCATAGTATAGACTTTGCAACGGACTATGTTTAACATGAAATAGATCATTGCCGTAACATATATAATTAAATGTAATGTTTCAGTATAAACGCCAGTTTTAATGCTTTTCAATTATCTTAGACATCTTAGATAAACATCATCGAGACTGATTCGATAAATGGTTGAACTTTGTGTTTCTAGTCAGAAGAAAAATCAGTAAGTAAGAACAATCACAGATAACAGTATATGTGCACACCGATGTTGAGATGGTTGACTTTATGATAAAGAAAACATGTTCTAAGTTTCAATAAATATCTTTTTTGCATTGTTATTTTAGATACGTAAATTAGTTTATTAGGCAAACAATACATGCCTACACTATTCAACCGATATTTTCCTTGATGTAAATCAGACTAATCAAAACCTCGTTAGTCCTCTTTTTGGAACTAACAAAAGTTCGTTACTAGTAGTTATCGAATTTAACTCGTCTGTAAAAGCGCCGTTACATCATGACCTTATTTCAGGTTTTATGACGTTTGGGGAAACGATAGTAGCCGCTCAATGTTGCTGAGACAACGCCAGAATAGCGTTCTATATACGCTAGTGAACGTTTATGATCACCGGGAAGAACGCCGGTCAGGGGAAGTTTTGGACATACACACATATTCCACTAAGACCATGGTACTTTTATCTTTAAGGCTAAAGAACGTTCGTGGAACGTTTGCAGAGCGTTTTTAGTCATTACCCTATGGTTACATGGTTGTTACTAAGTGTTTGTATTGCAGTTAACCACTCACTGGGGTCCTGTCAATGACCGCTAAACGGCCCCTTAGCACCCACAGCTTGTGATTAAAAGGACATGGACGTCCTTCGGCATCCTTCGAGCGTCATTTGAGCTTTTTCCTAACGCCCATGCATATTGATATATGAACCGATGCTTTTCGCCTCTCTTTGCTGTCGTTAGATTCTCTTCGCTAATGAATGAGGCTTTGCATTTATCTTACTTACAGCGCTACGAATCCCTCCACTCTCACCTTTCATTTTCCACTTGGTGACAGTTCAAACTTAGTAGAAAAAATAAAATCACCAGCATGTTTCCAGCGTTTTGTACGTAAAATGTACACGCCGAAAAGACGTTAATGTGTCGTTATTCACACATTTATCAACATGCTCTTTGCAAATCATTCGTCGAGCGCCAGTGACACGTTTTGGGTTTTAGGGGTATCTAACGAAGCCGCTTTACACGCTTATTTTGTGTAAAATACACGTTAATCACACACAAGATGTATTACGATCATTCTAGATCGCACAAAATTGAACAACTGAAATGTCCATATTACGTTGACCAGAGCGTCGTGGTGTGACGGTCACAAGTCACTTGAAGAGACAATGACGTCACACAACACCACCCAAAGCTTGTGACATTAACTGTTGTCTTCCGCGACCTCAGCTGGAAAAGGACTGTAAAGTATGCCATACAAAGTAGCGCAAAACTGAAGGACAGCATTAACTTTGTGAATGTTTCTCATTATTTTGGCGTTGATGTTGTAAGCAGATACATGATTTGTAGCTCTAAGACTAGTTTTGCATCCGATGTTAGAGACTGAGTTTTGTCTAAAATCCCCAGGAACCTGCAGCGCATTTAAATTGTAATGGCATTGTTAACAATGGCTCGTAGATGCAAAAACCCGTTGTTGGTTTTTGGCGCGACGTGTTTTATTACATTAAAAAATATTCTCATTTGTCTAGGTCTATCAATATTTTACTCTTGTGAAATGTTATCTAAAATCGGATCATATACACTGATTATAAACTAACGCTTGTTTTTTCACACAACAAGGTGCCAAACTAGTTAACGCCAGTATGGTTGTAGTCTAAATGCTATAAAGGATACTTCTCAGACATATGTTAAACTAAATAAATTACCATGCATTGTTTCCAATTCGAGCAAGCAATGAAACTAATTCTAGTTCAGGTGTCAAAAAAGCACTACCAAACGTAACTATGAATGATTCTGTTTATGTCAGTACGATCGTTGGTAAACGTATTTGCCAGTGTTTGCTTGTAAATAAAGAACCCATTCACTTAAAGTATACATTCAAATAAAATCACACATATTAGAGAAGAAATGTATTGTAGCACCAAATATTTACTTGCACTAAAACATTATGGCTACAAGACAATTGTGAAATTAATTGCACAATTGATGAAAGGGATTCGGACTTGACAGAAAACAGCAATTAAGTGACAGTACACTGAAGACCATTGGTGAACTGCACTGAAGATGAAGTTTAGCAATCTAAGTCAAGCCATGTTTTCACATTTCCCTTGCATCAACAAATAATTGATGACGCGCATTGTCAACCAATTGCAAGAAATAAGGGATTGCTAATGCATGTTCATAAATGTTAAAGGCTGACCCAGTTTCTTTCTCATCTAATCGACTTTAAGCGAAGGTGTGGCATTTTGAAGGGAAGGCAATGTGAGCAGCTGGCTTGTTAAGAAAATGTTGAAATCCTTTAAATCGATCTGAATGTGTTTATCTTAAATAACACTGCACATTGTTTGTGTGTATTCCCGGAAAATAACATACTAGTATAACATACAGTCGGTGTTTATTTAGAGGAGTTAAGAGTCGACAGAATATTCCATTTACATATAATTTGGCTTTTTAAACATTATGATTATAATACCTGATTCTAAAAACTGTCTTTAAAGGGACTAGAGCACTGAATTTCGAGTTGGAAAGTACTTATCTAAAAATATAATTTAGACATCAGTCTCAGTGTGATGTTGAATGTCTGACTGTTAACAATAATATGACAACATATTTAAAAAGATGAAAAATGCATGAAAACGTTTTCCGTCCAAGAATAAGAAAATGGGTTCCCCTCATATTGACTGGGTTTTTTTTAAATGCCGTATTCAGATATAATTTTAAGTGTATAATTTTCCTTAACGCCTGAACAAATCTTAAATGCATAGTTCCACAAATTTTTAATATCCGCCCACACTTGCTGAAATCCATTGTTCATGTAATAAGGTTTATCACAAACAGGATGTACATTCTATTGTATATACTAGGTCAGATTGTCACCTGGCAATATATTTCTAATCCATTGGATTGAAATCGACCATGTACTGCTATAAATGATCATGATTGACAGTTGTGGAACTGTCCATTGGCATAGTTTTCCTCAACGTTAAAAACAACATAAGTGGTATTCACACAACATCTCTCGCTGAAAAAATCATAAAATATCATATTGTTTTTCTTACATTTTAAGGAAGGCTTGAGCTTCCTTAACTTCACTGAGACGTTTGTTAAGCTTAAATTTCTATAGTCACTCGCTTAAATTTAGTTTGCTGCTTGTCTACAATATAATACGGGATTTACAAGTAAACAATGGTTATTAATACTCGATTGTAGATTCATCCATTTAGTGTCAAATAAACACTTCGGCCTACCTATCGTATAAAGAAGACAATCTATGGATTTGGAAAGATTTTTTACGACATGTTTTCTAAAACAGTTATTGATAAGCGACAAAAACCCATATACGTGTGTTAAAAACGTAATTCTTAAACACAGTGTTTACTAGTTCGTATGTAAGATTTCGATTTGGAAGCAAATGGGTGTATGTTGCGTCATGATGTTGTACGTGTTTTTGTGTCGTTCAGTGTTAGTTTTTGTACATGCCATTTTGTCATGGTGCCCTTAAACTTGACATATCTACATTGTTTACAACATTCTTTATTTGAACATCTCTTCAATTTATATTTTAATATTGTGTCGTACTTGCCAGAAATCACGACCCAACACTAGATAAAACAAACCATTGTGTACCAAGTATCAGGATCTATATAAATATTTTACAATATGTTCAACGGGGTTTTACTTCTAGTCCAGTCATTTTGAATTTGTAATTTTATTGTTCAAGATGCATGGATGAAGGGTTTAAAAACATTGTTGATCTCTGTTTAAAAATATTTGTGAGTACTTTTATATCAAAAATAGTTTTAGTTAACTTTTATATAACGCTTTTTCTAATTAGTTTGTTTACATTGCAAAAGGACTTATAAACATTCCTATATTTTACTAACAATTAAAGCAGCTGTTCTCCAGAATTTTCTAAAAATCATAAGTTACATTTTTTTCTTCAAAATATCTATTCAAATATATATAATAGGTGTTAGAAATCAAAGTAACCTACATATTTTCACTTTTTTGCTTTGAAAACAGACAATTCGCTTTTCTGCAATCGGGATATACCTACCATACAGTTACAGTTTGTCACAAACCCATGAACCCATGCCGATGTTTGTGACCGCATCAATATTATTCATGTTTAGCTATTTAAAATTCATCATGTGGAATCATAGTTTATGATAATGAAAGTGTTGGGTTTGTTTGATCATATTACAGTATGTACATAGAAATGCCTTTTTAATTGCAATAACAAATCAACATTCTATAATACTGATTTCCCCAGTGTGTCACAACCAACGGTGTCAAGGGTGATAACGGGTGCTATTGAAGATTTGTCAACTCCGGAAATTATACAGCAGTTGTTATTATTTTTCGCCCATGTATATAGTTATATGAACCAATATTTTCACCTCTCTTTGTTATCGTCAGACTTTCTTTTTTGTGAATGAGGCTTTGCATTCATCGTACTTGCAGCGCTACAAGCAGAAGACCTTTTATTTTCGTCTTGGCGGCATAATGCTGACAGTTCAAAGTCAGTTGTACAACTAAAATCACCATCACATTTCCAGCGTTTTGTTCATAAAATGTACACGCCCAAAAGACCTTATTGAGTCGTTATTGACACATTTATCACACGCTTAACGTGTCCTTTTAAAATCATTTGTCGCGCGCTATTGACACGTTTAATAGCGCACGCTTTTGAGTTTTAGGGGTATCTAACGAAGCCGCTGTACACGCTTCTCGTGTGTGAAATACACGTTTATCACACACAAGATGTGTCATCATAATTCTAGATTCTTGAACAATTGAAATGCCCTGAGTACGTTCACCAGAGCGGCGTGGTGTGACGGCCAGAAAAGTATCATTTAACAGGCCACCGGACGTCGCACAATACCAACCAAAGCTTGTGGCATGAACTGTTTTCTAACTTTGACATCAGCTCACAAAAGGCAGTGTCAAGTATGCCATAAGTCGCGCAAAACTGAATGACAGATTTTGACTTTGTGGATGTTTCTCATTATTTTTGGCATTGATCTTGTAAGCAGATAGCTGTAAGACTAGTTTTGCATCCAATGTTGGAAACTGAGTGTGTTTGTCTGAAAACCCCTGAAGCCTGCATCGCATTTAAATTGTAATGGCAACGTCAGCAATAACTAGTTGATGCAAAACCCATTGATTTTGACGCGACGTGTTTTTTACAGTTGAAACTTGACTCATTTCCCAAATTTATCTTTTGTTTATATTTGTGCAATCTCATCTCAAATCGGGACATATAAATTATTATAATGATTATAAAAAATGCTAATTTTCGTTTTCCACAATGAGTGTCGAAATAAACAAATAACGTCACCGTGGTTGTAGTCTAAATGCTATAAATGATACTACTTGAACAGATTTTAAATTAATTATCATGCATTGTTTATTTTTGAGCGAGCTATGAAATATGTTGTCCCAAACCAACAATGCTAGTTAATGCGTAAATAAGGCACTATCGGTCGTAAATAACAACACAGACGGATATATATATAGTAAGTACATGCCTTTATCGGAACGATAGTTGGTGAACGTATATGCCTGTGTTTGCTTGTAAATAAAGTATCCTTTCACTTAAACTATCTATTAAACTAAAATTACACATATTACAAGATGGAAGGTATTGTAACACCTAGCATCAAATTGCACTGAAACATTCAGGCTTCAAGACGACTGCGAACTTAACTGAACAACTGATGGACGGGACCCGGACTTGACATACAACAGCAACTGAGTGACAATACACTGAACTGCCCTGAGGTGAAGTGTAGCAATTGAGGTAAAGCCGTGTTGTTATTTTCATATGTATCTTGCATCAAAATAATAACTGAATAAAACAGTTGTTGCAATCTTGATGTTATATAAAATAGGTTGGAACACTGTTAAATTAATATAAAAATCATCGAAACAATATAAAAAGGCAAATATCAGTCTGCCTCTGCAACTGGCAATATAGCAACCTGTTCCAACCAGGCATCACTCTATACGTCGTTGCCAAGAACTTGCAAAGTAAACACATCTTGGAACATTTTGTAATAATGTAATGTAAACACTTGCACTTCAACGATGTGTTTCCTTCTAATTTTCACTGTTAGGTGCTGTAAGCCATTGATTAAGATATAGTTTTTACTATATCGGCCATTGTAGGCAATTACAGGATATAGACCGCCGTTAAAATCTCCAGAGCTCCGTTTGGGGCATCAAAATGGAGAAAACCTAAAGTATCGCAAAACTCTGCATAACTGCATGATATTTAGCATAAACTTTAGATAAAAACTTGCTTGTTTTCCAGATTTTTATTTACACAAACCAGGACAGTTTCAAATACACCAATTCAATTTTAGGGGATATCATTTTCTTGTCCATTGGACAGAAAATAGGTTTACCTCAATTTTCATGCATTTTTACGTTTAATAAAGAACGTTTTTTATGAGCCAGAGATACAACAAGACATGTTTTAATAAGAATCGTTTCTAAATTTTCAGGTAAGTATTTCTGACCCAAAATGATGTGCTCTGGTGCATTTAAATAATTATACATCGTAGACATGCATATACACATACATTCCCCAGTGTGTTGAATTTTCTTCGTTCAGACAAACACCATTTATGACGTCAAACAGATTAATTTCGATGATCAACATTTTCCATAAATTCCCCCGTATTAAATTCAACAAAGATAAATCGCTTTTAAAGCTTTCCAGTTAATCATTTAATATTATTTTAGTTTCAATGCTATGTTATATATTTGGCGGTATTAGATAAAAGAGGATAAGTGATGTTTATAATAAAGCGCACGGTTGTTGGGGATGGTTGTGAGAGCGATTTATCATTGGTTTGCATGTCTACAGTTACCTTATTTATCGTTTTATGTATTAGTTAGAATCGAAATAGACACAATTAAAACCATAAAAGGGAGGGAGCGATCTGCCGTGGGCGTTTAGTCATACGTATTCTTTGTTTAGTCGTCAAAATAGCGTAGAAGTCACATAATGCATTTAGTATTACACCATACCATAAAGTGTAAGCATAAACTATTTTCTGGTCCATCAAAGAACTTTCTGGCCGATGACTTTCCATTACTTCGACATTGATAATTAAACACGGTTAACCCGGAAATATAAGACGGTATTCTGTTAACCCGTAAAGAAAGAACTTTGAATATCTGAAATTTGAATTTGTTTTATAACAACGAGTTTGAATGCAAATTAACATTGTTTTTAAGCTGAATAACTTGTTTGTTTGGGCCACATTTGTTACATGCCTCATTGTAGTAAATCACGTTCCTCTTGGTTTGAGAAAGTGCCAAAACGCAGATTCAATACACGCTGTAAATTTGATAAGCGAAAGGATTTTAATTTAAATTCCTTGCCCGACTTTTGGAATTGTTAAATAGAAAACGCTGAAGCAAATGAAAAACAATTTTTGGAACTGCAAATATGTCTTCGTTACCTTGTGGTTAGAGCATTTGATCACCTCGCGTTAGTTTCCGAATCGATTTCTGGTACTGATACAGTGTTTTAGGTTCATGTCCATATCTTAATTGGAATGTCATAATATGTGACCTAATATGTGTTATTTTACAGCGTTACTGGTATATGTAGTAAAGATATCGTAACTATTACGTCTGTGCTCATGCAGTAAATTATAAAAATAATAGGAAACACGAAATAATTTCAACATTTTCTTACTCAATCACGAATACAACAGTATTATTCAAAAGTAATTGCTATTGTGGAGGCGTTAAAGCCAAAATAATCTACTAACCTATGATCACTATACTCTATCACAGACACCATTAGCAATATTTGTCTTAAGCTTTTGACCACAACGGTGGCAAATCATGGAGGTCAGTCCTTATTGCTAGGTTAAACAAAGAATAAGAATATTTCGTAGTTTTGAAAGTGTCCATATTGGTTTTTCTTTATAAACATACATATATCATTTATATTAAAAAGAAATTACAACTTTTTATTTTGAAGATCAGACATAAAATCTAGAACATTAGTAGTCTGCAAATCGTAAATGGAGAGTTGGATCCCCTTCCCAGTCACATAGTTTGTGTGGTATAATAATAATGAAGAATTATACCTTTGGCCATTCGCCAATCCACAGAATAAGTACTTGCAAGTTGCCACGTGCAGGCATTTGTGTGTGGCTGCGTACTGGTTACTGTTTCGTTATGTGTGCAAACGTTTTCTCGTAATGTCAATCTAATACGAGTTTTACTGATGAATATTAACACGCATCGATATACAACCCAAAAATGGCTGATTTTAGGTGCAAACTTCAACATTTGATTACGTTGTTATAACGTACGAAAAATGTGTTCTTTTTTCCCTGCGCGCTACAACACAGACCTGTGCCTGTGCATCCCAGAACTTTATAAGCACGCCGTTATTTTGCTACATAATTTCATAATTAAAAGTAAGTAGATTGTGTCGCTTACACTCGATTACATTAATGTGTGTGATCTATTTGGTAGTTTTATGTGTGTTTAAACTAAAAATGATGTAATTTTACCCGTACTGCCCCGTATTCTACACGTAAAACCCCATTAAACAGCAATCTAAACTCCTAAATCGCTAATTAATACCAAGTACTAACACCCTGTTCTGCGTTTAAGGCGACTTAGCCGAGAGGTTAAAATATGATGGTTTTGTTTTAGCCAGAAACACTCGGGTTTGATACCAGGTGTCACGAAATATTTTCCGGTTTTATACTTTGTTCTTTGGTATCTTATGTCAATTTTATTTGACGTGTTTAAAACTGATGCAACAACATTGAAACACAATAAAAAATGTAATCACTCAGTTGTTTATAAAGCAATCTAAACATAATTAATTTGCTATAATTTAATCGTTTAAAAGTAAACGCTTAATTATCAAAAATGCATAATATGTAGTGGATTTTAGTGGTACTCTAACATAAAACACGATAAAGGATATAAACATGAATAAAACGTATTGTTTTCTTATTTCAGATACATGTATTCCATTTTTAGTGTCTTTTTTCGTTTCAATTTGTTGTAGTTTCTCAAAATCAATCTGATTTATAATGATTTTAATTGTACAACTATGAAATATATATATTGTAAATAACGTGAAGTCATATCGCTATTCACTACCTACCATTTCAATAAAATGTGCCTGGTTTTTGTTGAGTTACGGTAATTAGGTTTTTTTAACAAATATGATTCGGTTTTGTCTCAAGACAATTTTGTTTCGCATTCTGAAAGGATTAAAAAATATATTCCTTTTTTATAAAATGAGTTGTTTTTATTGCATTTGTCATTGAATGAAATAATAAAACAAAATATTGCGCATTTATCCATGAGAACTTAAATGGGCTTGACGTTTTTATCATTTTCTAAACGTTGAATTGTTCGGGTGTTGAAGATGTTTGACAGTCTATAGCTTGTTCAAGAATACAGACTTCTTACCGGAGTAAGTTTTATATTCCGTTCAAGAATAATATTTAATATTACTAAAACGATATGTAAATAGTACTTTTCTAACAAACCAACTGAAATAAAGATGTTTCTTTCTTACCAACTTTATGCTCATGTGATAACCGATAAAATGTCGCGTTGTTATTTATAAAAAGTTTTTTTAAATTATAATAAAGATATTTATAAATTACGAAATAAATACACCGTTAAGTTATA
>Ga0224511_10003922_pt1 | contig 10998 bp, 5 predicted proteins | sample SF_May12_sed_USG_2_FD_169988 | JGI IMG/M metagenome (GOLD analysis project Ga0224511, IMG submission 169988) | Sediment microbial communities from San Francisco Bay, California, United States - SF_May12_sed_USGS_8_1 | ecosystem: Environmental > Aquatic > Marine > Sediment | place: USA...
TTTATCAAAATATAAACAAGACTTTTTCATTAAAATGTGATATATATTATGCTTTAACTTTTCAACGGTTGAAAATCCTTTTTTTAAATGTCAGTTACCTTTATTTGCTTAAATTAAATTAAAGGGAAGTAATTTTACACATTATTATCTCCCTATCATTTGAATAGAATGAACAAGTTCAATCTTGTTTATAAAATCAAAAAAGAAAAATCTGTAAAAAGCGGTCCGGTGGATCGACTGTAAATGACATATGTTTTAAAAAAATAACGTTTTTGAAACTTAAAACTAGCTGCAAATTTGTAAAGCCATTACAAAGGTCTTACCTTAAAGATTTAAATTGATGCATGCTATATTCGAATGTTCCAGGATGCTAATTTTGTGACGATCCAATATGTTTCTCTTTTATTTGATAGTTTGGTAACTGAAATGCATTCACTTGCAGAGGAAGTTAATTTGCATGCACTTCATTAACTTCGTTAATAAAACCTATTTAAGTTACACATCAAAATCTGGACATTTGATGTATGTACTTCCTGGAACATGTCGTCTCGAATGAGTACAATTATTCATGAAATCGTGTATCTGTATGTTTAGAAACTTCACGAACACTTTTTCTGCATAAAAAGGTTATTAACCTCGACTGCTTCATATAATTGTTAATTTAAACATCTATGAATATGGGAATGTGTGTCTAGGATTAGTTCTGACCTTCATAACTCATAATTGGTATGAGCACTATTCAACGTTAAAGTTATGACGTAAGCCTAATAACAAACTCGACTACGTGGTAGCCATTTGTAAAATGTCGTAAAACTTAGGCAGAAATCGCATTGTGTGAAAACTTCTTGTCGATTAATGGTCTGATTTTATTATTTAATTAAAGAGCTGTAACTTTGAAACAAAATGTTTTGAATCCAACAAGAGCTAACTGTTGACAAGGGATTTTATTATGTTCGAAATCGTTTGTGTCAAAGTTTGACACTTTGGGTTTAATTGATGACCGTCACTAAGACAAATGACATCAAAATAACGAATCAACATTTAAGAGGAGTTTAGACTGTCTACAACAACGGTAAAATGTTTTTATAGTCATAACTTTTTCAGAGTATTATAAATACATCATATTTTTGCAGCCTCATAGTAAATAGTTAAACCAAAGCGTTAATATAGTGCAATTATTTTACCTTATAAAAATTTGACATACACTTACACGTACACCATATTACGGTTATTTTGGTCATCAAGGTGATAAAATTAAAATAAACAACGTTATTTCAAGTAATTACCAAATTCTTAATATCGCTGAAACAGTCAATTGAACCACCTCCTACAAGGCAATACAAGGTACAAAAACTGATACTTAATAAAATGAAATGCAATGCAAATAATGTTGAATTGATTAAAAAAAATGCTGGTATGGGCTACAATTCTATCAAATGTTGAAATCATTATATGGCGGACTATATGTCTTATAGTGTAATAGTGTTCATCAATAAAACAGCTTTGGTTCAACGGCGGTTACTCGTTGAGCGATAGCACAATATACCACGTTGGATAACGACAGAGAACATTCAAAATTTAATCTAGACAGAACTTTCCGTGAACCGAGTATTATTCCACCTGGCTGCAAGAATACAGAAGCAGAACCCAATATGGTATCTGCAAGGCTCAGATTTCATTAATCGTATTTTCCGCAAAAGTATTATTACTTTATGTAACTATTCTAGTCAACGTTAGTACCCAACATGTTCACTAAAGGTCTGGAGGAAAGAGTTCATTTTTTACACCACAAAAACTGATTTGCTAGATTCAGCATTCTGTTTGTGGTCAGATTGTCTTGGAAACACTCGTTAAATTCTATTATGTACTTGACCGCAATTTCGCTCAAAATGTGAAAAGAAAATGTGTTATGTATAAATGGTTATTACCTCTTATCAGTACCTTAGTATGAGTTTTATCAGACATTTTACGCAGTTCGTTTGGCAGTAATACTTGTATTTTTGTCTAGCAAATGTACATCTTTCAATAGAATTACCTTAATTTGGTATTTTTAATATCAACCAATGATATTGAAGTACCAATTATGGAGATAAAAGGCGCTTACAGTTTATGTCAATATAATAAAGGGAATTTATACATGCATTTTTGTAATCATTTGTAGCACGTCATATCTTATTTACAACACACCTAAAGCAAATCAATAGTTTTCAAGGTCTGGAATCACGTGTTACATTATTACGATACTGAAGTGTCGAAGAAAATGGTGGCACCCATGACTTAAATAGTGTAAGGTAAATCTTCACCACTGCAATAGATTGTTAGATGACCCTGCAAAGAATTTTTAAGTAAAGATGCTGTTTAATTACAATAAGTGACACTAAAGGTCAACACACATCTTACCACATAAAATTTCTCAACAGGGTCTTTTAAAATCAATGGCAGTGGTGATGAATGTTTTGGTACTAACCAATACCATGCCATTCAAGTGCATTAACGAGCCACCTTCTCTGGACTTTTTTGCAAATAGCTTTTCGTTCCGCCATCAGAAGTGTTTTGTCAAACCCAAAAAAACAAGAACGATCTTTGCCAAGACTAATGTTCACTCAATTACAATGGCATTAGCTATGCATCGTTCGTTTATAAAATGTGTTTTCGTGCAAGCTTATCGAGGAGTTAACAGTACTTTGTATCATATAAATCAGGAAATGAGAAACTCAAGACAGCGATTGGTTAATTGATTGAGGTGGCACTTATATTAATTGTGGCTGCAATTGTCTTGTTATCATTTGTTTAACATAATTGGACATCTACAATAACAATTAAAATTGGTTTTCATATATATTATTAAGGCACAGTATAAATACATGTTATATTATACATAAAACATTACTTTAAAAGAAATAAATCACACGATATGACTTTTTTTAAAGTAAATTTATGTTTCACTGTTTATATATATTTCACTACTGTGTGTAACAGTAAACAATATAACTATTTTGTCGTTGTATCCAAGACGCTGATGTTAGTTCCCTCAAGCTTTAGAAAAATAACATAATGTATAAAGAATATCGGCACAATAGACTTTTAGATGACGGCATCATAGCCTAATTGTTTTCCGGGTAATAACATTTTGGGCTGTTACGCCTAAATGAATTAGAAAAATGCTGAATTGTACTTAAACCGATATTTATTAAAATCAAAAAGGTAATACAGGTTGTACATGCAGCACAATACATACATCAATTGGATATGAAGGTTAAACAGTAATATTTTTGACAAAATTAGAAGACTTTATATTTCATAGAAATGAGAAGAAAGCAAAACGTTTATACTAGACTGAATTGTGGGTGTACGGTATTTATTTACTTTATTCGTAATTATGTAACATCATATGTTTATTAGTTAGTGCGTTACTCGTGGAAATCTTACTATTTATGATCACTTGTAAAAATGTTAATCATACCCCAACATTCAACCAACATCCTATTTTTATTTTGTTTAGCAGTAGAACAATTATATTTCATAAGATCAATATGGTTTAAATGGTTTGCAACCTAAAAGGGTTTGTGCCTTTGGCATATACAATCATCTTTATGTGAAACTGCAATTATTGTTTTGCCATGTCCAGATGCAGAAGTAATTGGTTTGTAAGACTTTAGAGTATATCATAATCGAATCGAAAAACAGTCTATGCCATTTCATAAGTAACATGTCAATGCCTATGAGATTGATTGAATAACGTATTAAAAGTGATCCCACACTTATGTTTTATACATTGTCTGGTAGTATGCGGTTTCTGATGTCGATTGTTTAGTAAAATAATATTGCACTACATGGCAAAAATGCCACAGTACTGTCCTGACAACATATTCGTGTCGCAACTAGTAATATCAATTGAAGAGATGTTCAAAAAAGAGTAAACAAATTAGCCGCAATAATAAAACAGTTCCTTTGTGAGTGTAAATTAAATTCAGTAAAAGAAGTTCCTGTTAAGGTAACTACAAGTAGTATTTTCGTGTTTTTTAAATAGATTTAGTACATTTGCTATGCAACGATTTGAACTATACGTTTTTGTTTGTTACCAATTCTTGAAACCTAAATAAACACGATTCTAAGCGCTAATGGCAGTTGTACCCTTTAGTGTTTGACAGACGTCTGTTAGTTTTCCCAAAGGAGGGAATTATACTTTCTATCGACTGTTAATCCTACTCTTGAAATTAGATTCAGATTTCCTAACATTTCGATGAGTGCGAAAATTGTCACGTAATGATTTATTCAAGAGTATTCAAGAGTATAAACCTATTCAATAGTTGTGTTTCTGGTGCGTTGCACTGTGTTTACGATCGCCATGAATGTTGTTAAGGCCACTAAAAGTGTTTGGGGGCTTAATGACAGTTACCAGGACATGTTCTCTTTTTATCTGTACTTTTTCAAATCATTTTACAAGAACATGCCGTCAATTCCTTGTTTTAGAGAGGTGGTAAATTGTAAATAATAAAAAATACACACAAAAACAACCGATTAAATTTCTTTTATCTGTACTTTTTCAAATCATTTTACAAGAACATGCCGTCAAATCCTTGTGTAAGGGAGGTAGTAAGTTGAAAAATAACAAATACACACAAAAACAGATAAACTCGATTAAAGTTAAGAAAAGCTTGAACATATTTGGTCAAATCATGGAAATAATTATGTATCTTTTAAAGATCGTTACAAAGGCAGGACGCTATACCTTTTAAACGTATTGAAACATATGAGTCGTTATTTACAATGTAACAAATATGATTTTGAAATGATACTGCATTTAATCAGTACTATTAAAATACAGCGTCATTAATAAATATAATATATGCTGTCACTTCAAAATCAAAAATATCATTGGAATAGTAGTTGTTATCAATATTATTTTTAACGTGTTTTTGTGTTTGGTTAGCGCAAGGCTGTAGTTTAAAGCTTGTATAGCTTGTAATTTGTTAAATTACTTATGTAAGCACTTATGTAAGCACCGAGTTGAACACAATCCCATTTGTATCATTTGTAATAACATAAACTAAATATCTACACCTTATAAAGCAGATGATTTCTAATAAATCTGTCACAACATTTAAAACACTCCCTTTAAACAGAAGAACATATGTATAGTATAAACTAATGCACGACTCTTTCCCATGTGGTCTTGAACCAGAATATAATTGTTTGTGTTCAACATGTCACTCTACTGGTATACTGCTTCCTGGGGGCTTTCCCTTTCATCAGTTTAATATTACTTACTACAGCTGGTGTTAAGTGCCTGAGTGGCGGCTGTAAAAAGTCGCCCCGTACTACATCATTGTGTAGTCATATTTTTCTTGTCCTCAGGGATGTATGTTGTTTACATTTGAAAATGGAGTTCTGCTCATGCGCTAGGGGGCGTCAGTGGTGTTGTTTCTTGTGCAGGCTATGCTTCCTGAGGGCTTTCCCTTTCATCAGTTTAATATTGGTACATATTTGTAAGGTGTATCTGGGTCCCACCATACAGCACACTGATGAGATGTTTGCAAACAACCTTTGTGTCAAAGTCCCGTGTAGCTTCATGTCTTAAACTGTATAGAATTAGGACTTGGTAAATTATTTTTCATTTATTTTACAATATTTGTTCACAAACTTTGTTATGTATGCATACAAATAAAAACGTTAAAAATGAAGTGCAAACAAAACGTCAGTAACAAAGATACAACAAGTAGATCTAATAAAGATGTGTGAACAAAATAAAACAACGATATCAGCCATCATAGAAGATATATGTTTTCAACAAGTTCACTAAGAATTATGATATATTAAAAACATATTATAATATCTTATACAATTAATGAAATTATTAGGGCTGGGACGATACGGTCATCAGTCGTATCGATACGTATTCGATACGGACCTTGCCGATACGATACGTATTCGATACGATACACATGTACATGACTTACGGTTTCAAAACCAAAATTTTGGATTTAAACAACAAAGGAAATGTTTTGGATTGGTCTATACAGTGAATCCTACAAATACTAGTTCTAAAACACAATGATCGATTTTTTCCACAAATTATAAGTTCAACATACTTAAGATCAAACTCAATATGCTTACGTTTTTTGTTAAATTGTATAAAAATCAAGTATGTCACGAATAGTTTTGGGTCCGGAATAGTCGTTGTGTTTGCAGCTGTCACTATCATCTGTATCGGTACAACATGATGGCCGTATCAATACGTATCGGTTGGTGTCTGTATCGATACTGTACCGATACAGACTTATCGTCCCATGTTTCCATGATGATACATGTGTTGGTCCCTGTCATGTTTTAAGATACACATTGGAACCAATCAAACTTTAATATCCTCTTAATACATAGTTTTAATTGTTCTTTAAAAAGACTTCACAGGGAAGTGAAATTCGATCTCCAATTAATAACAACACGAAATCTTGTTTTACTCTGATTTTTGCAATAATAATGATAAATGTAGAATGAGTGTGTTCTTAGATATTGTAATAACTATAAAATTGTCACAATAAAAGGTTCATTTTTCTGGTTACAGCAGACTTCTAAAAAACTTAATTATGTTTTCTGGAAAAATATTTTGCTTTGCCACAAATGTTTGCGTTTAAGGAAAATTGATAGACACAGAAGTTTGTTTTTGTTTTTTTAATTAATGTTACACCGTTTTAAAAGGTTTCAGATATATTATATCACGGAAGAGAGTCCACTGACCAGCAGTCCTGGGTTCAGCCTCTTTACTCAGCAAGTGACTGACTTCTTCCTAACATGAGTCAACTGTGGGGGATAACTTAAACAGACTTTGTTTAGTATCTATCACCACAGAGAAAGTTTACCATTCCCACTAGGGCTCGATCACCCCACCCTCAGATTACGAGTCCGGTGCTCTACCAACTGAGCTTCACCATGATTGCTTATTTTTCTTATATATTTTATTTGTGCCAGTAGTTTTTTAGACAATTATAAAGAGTGGTAACAACAATTTGACCCTTAACCATCATTATCTAGTTGACAAATGGGATTCAGGAAGACATATTGATTCGACAGACAATCACAACTTGTGACTTGGTGGCTCAAGCCTTGTAATGGACATTCTTATGATGGCTAGAAATCAATTTTGTCAGAAATATAATCTGTTCACGGCCATGCTCCACATAATCAGAATCAGACAGACAACCATCATTTAAGGACAATGCTAATGGCGTGTCTAAGAACTTCTTATTCATGTTAGGTCATTTGCCTTTTGACCATAAAACATCTGGTTATGATTTCAGTGGTTTTCCGTCACTAACCATATACCGACAGTATACGCTGAACATGATGTTGTATTATATCTTATCTTAAAACCTGTTTTACCCACATGTAATCCTATTATTTAATTTAATTTTAATCGACTTTTTTCGCAAATGCAAGTAAACACTAATCAATTTCATTTTCAATAAGTACTTACAAATCCCATCATAAATATTGTCATTTGTAGCCGCTAGACCCCAAACTCAGCTTTCGCAGTATGATTCATGTCAAACGCAGGTTTCCGAACACCAAAAATGAGCCACCTGACCATGGAAGGCATTGAAACAGTAAATTTAATAATTTAGTATTTTGCTGTAACTTTATGGAGTGTGACATGTTTTCCTCAGTCGAGTGTCACCTGTTCTTCTGGGTGATTTTGTCAAGTATGTTACTCACGTTCTGGCACACCTCAGCCGCCTGCTCCTGATATAACCATCACAAAACATAAATCATCTTGCAAAATATCTTTATGAGGAGAAGGCCATTAAATGAGAATGCCAACGTGATAACGGCTTTAATTACAAATAAACAGTCATACATTCTCATAAATATTTTAACAAAGGCAATAATGTAAGTTTACAAAAACAAACATAACTGTGTGTTAAAAGACCCATACTCTAGTATAGAAACCTAAAAAACAACAAGGTAATTAAAACCAATTATGAGTGTATAAGTCACAGATGTTCCACATTTTCTGATGTTTGTCACAAAATTTGTAAAGTACTAATTGTCATAACACTGTCATTAACACTACTTTCTTAGAAGGTGTCATGGTTCTTACAGTAACATGTTTAATCTACTTCCAACTCTGGTCCTAGTGACATACGTATTGTTTGCCGTGCGCTATATATTAGTTTATCTTGGTCATAGACATGATTTAAATGTCAAGTAAAATAGAACATACATACACGTGCGTTACAAATGTGTTTCACACATACATTATTGAAGCTTACCGCGTGGTAAATATGCATAACATATCATTTTAAAATAAAATTAACGATAACAATTTTCAGTGTGTAGTCTACTAGTAATATTATCTTTTCATAAATTAAAGGTATAGTTTAGCATGGTGTGTAACATAGTTAGAATTGTCACATTTACATCATATGTATGTGAAACTGTAATTATTGTTTTGCCATAAACAGATGCAAAAAGAAATTTCTTAAAACTGTTGGATGGATAGCCTAATCAAGTCGAAAATTCTACGACATTTTTACAGTTACATACTAAAGCCTTAGAGATTAAATAACTTATTAAACTGAGCCCACATTTATGGTTGACATTGGTGTGTGCATTGTCTGGTAATATCAGGTTTCTGATTTTAAAAGCATAATAACTATTTTGATATTATTCTATTTCATGATAAATATGTTGTATTGTATCAAATTATGTTACAACAGTGCTTGCCGCAAGTAATAAAGCAAAATTATGTTATAATAGTGACGTTTATGGAGTCTTAAAAAGTTCTACTTTCAAGTTACTGTACCAGTATTGTAGTGTTTTTTTAAATACATCGAGAACAGTGAAACAAGATTAACGATATTAAGTTGCGGAAGAGGTTTGGACATGTGTCTCTTCAAAAAAGTTGATGCTACATAAAACCCTTGTAAAAATGCTTTAGTTGTGAGTAAAAACCCAATTCATCAATCTCCTTGTAATGGTAGAAACTTGTATAATTTTTGTTCAAATTAGCAAGTAATTATAAAGTTTTTATTGTTTCTAATCACTTATAATCGCTTATAATCACTTATATAGGGTATTGGGTTTTAACGTAGCTTAAATGTTTTTCTTACATGTGTTTAAGCAGCCATGTGGTCGTACAGAAGATGCAGCAAATTCCATTACGATTGATGAACGACATTAATTTATATTTAAAAGTCGAGGCGGCTATATTCCCATTTGAAAATTTTCTTCTTCTAAGCACTGTTTTCCCCCATATTAACTAACTTAAAGTTTATGTACCATAATATTTTACTATAAGCTACCATAGTTATATCTAAAATAATGAACCGTGAGGCCGTTCCAAAATTATATTAGATAGATACTCAGTAAGGTATAAACGTGTAAAGTATATTTTGGAAATGTGGAATTATAACAGTATTTTTGTATGTGTTAATATACGGAAAACTTAAACGCACAATTCCAAAAAAAAATTCTGATTGTATGCCCAGCTAATATTTCTCTCTTTTATTTGAAATTATCATTTAAATGCATCAACTTACAGAGGCAGTTTATTTGCATGAACGATTATTAAATTCCGCATTGAATCCTCGCGATAGTAAATCACATATTTAAGTGACATAAGTAAACCTTGGCATTCGATGTATGTATTTCCTTGAACATAATAGTGCACTCCTTTCAATAAAACTAAGTTTAATTTAGTATTTCTTTAAAATTATCAACCAATGAGATTGAAGTTATCGAGCTGTGTTATATTTGATATAAGAAATTTATTGTTTATATCTATATAAACATTGGGAATTTAAACATGTGTTTTTGTAATCGTTTGAAGCACGGCAGAGCTTATTTTCAACACAACTAAAGCATGACTATCAATAGCGTTCAATGTCTGGAATGACGTGGTACATTGCTTTATATGATATACTTTTCTTGTAAAACGTTAAACAAACTGGTGTTTCGCTGTTGGTATATATCTGTCACTACTGTGTGTAACAATGAATAATATCAATGTTATGACGTTGTCTCCAAGACGCTGATGTCATCACCCAGCATATTTTCATAAAAACAGAATGAATAAAAATACTGGGCACAAACAACGGATTAATAATCTTGAGATTGAAATAGTTGAGTTGTCCTTTATTTGATATAAGACACATTTAGTTTATGTCTATATAAAATATGGAATTTAAACATGTCTTTTTTGTGATCGTTAGAGTTAAACTAATGAAAGGGAAATCTCTCAGGAAGCATAATCCGCATGGGGAAATAGCAGCCTCGGTTTTATTGAAGCCGTGGTAATGAAATATGCCACACCAGTGACGCCCCTAGCGCATGAGCGCAACTCTATTTTCAAATGTAAACAACATACAATCCATGATTCCTGAGGACCTGAAAAATATAAATATGTTTGTTGAAAAATATAACTACACAATGATGAAGTTCGGGCGACATTTTACAGCCGCCACACAGTCACCTCACACCAGCTGTAGTAAGTTAAATTAAACTGATAAAAGAGAAAGCCTTCAGGAAAATACTAGTCTCAGTTTTATTGAAGCCGTTCATCAGTGGTAATAAAAGAGGCCACACCACTGACGCCCCTTTAGCGCATTAGCGGAACTCTGATTTCAAATGTAACCAACATACAATCCAAGAAGCAAGGCAGAGCTAATTTTCAACACACCTACAGCATGTCAATAGCTGTCATGGTCTGGAATCACGTGGTACATTATGATACTAGAGGGCCGTGGAGAACGGTGGCACCCATAACTTCGAAGGTAAATCTTCGCCGTTGCATTGGACTATTAGGTGACCCTGCAAAGTACAGCGAAGAGGATGTTTAATTAAAAGCCGTGTTAATAAGGGACAACAAATATCGTACTACGTAACTTTTATCCACATGGTTCTCTAAAAGTCAATGGCAGTGGTGATGATGTCACAACTAGTAAAACAAAATAGCCATTATAACACAAAATGGCTTTATGAGGTGTATAGTATTTTCAG
>Ga0224511_10003923_pt1 | contig 10997 bp, 2 predicted proteins | sample SF_May12_sed_USG_2_FD_169988 | JGI IMG/M metagenome (GOLD analysis project Ga0224511, IMG submission 169988) | Sediment microbial communities from San Francisco Bay, California, United States - SF_May12_sed_USGS_8_1 | ecosystem: Environmental > Aquatic > Marine > Sediment | place: USA...
TTTAAATAATGAAGTAAATTTTTCTTTTGTTTGTTTTCTGCTCTGTTTATACAGGTAGACTGGAAGATAGTCTCACACGAGGTCAGGCAGTTTTGACTATAGTGGCTCGAAGAGCGCTACTCGAATTTATATGTTATATCAGTAAATAAATATTAGAAACTAAAGCGTCATGGATTGTCTTTATTTAGGAATTGGGATTACACTTACGACAAGTCAGACAAAGGCACACCCAGTGGTCGAATCTATGGGTTCGTAACCGTCCGTGCGCGGCCTTAAAGGCCACCTGTCATCATAGCACGAGAGGAACGGTTACACTTCATTTTAAACCAATGGAAATAAAGGTCAAGGAATTCCTAAACAAGCCGGTGTTTTTTGGAAATATGTCGCTCAAACATGACTGAGCTGTAGATTCTTAAAAAATTTAAACCAAAAAAGATCTAAATAAACATCCAGGCAATATTTTGAAAGAAACATATTATAAGAGAACAATGTTAAGAAAAGGAAAGATTGATTTAAGAACAGCTAAAATACTGGGCATGTACGCAATTGACCTATCGACAGCCCGCCCAAAATGGCGTCAATCTCCAGTGACAGCTTATATTTGTCTTTATCAAGAATTAAATCTAAAAAAAAGTTGAATACACATCTCCCATTTGCTGATTTTTAGTGGCCGAATATTTGCGTCCACTTGGAGCTGAAATAATGTAGATTTAAGAGGTGGTTGATCACGACTGTGTATGATACAAATTAACATAACAGCCACACAGAAGTGTGTCAGAAGGATTCAGGATTAGCTAACAAAAACGTCATTGTCAATGTTGTGTTTATTTAGATACACTACTAAACAAACTGCATAAAGGAGCCGAAATTGCGTTCACGCCCAGTATACCTGAAATAACAGAAAAATTACTCCCCCCAAGCATAACACTTGGAACTCTAAGTGAACATTTCATGACATAAAGCACTTTCCATAACGCTTCACGAATATGCATATCACACCAAGCTTCAACATACACCGTCTCTGTAAAACAGCCTCTGTTTTACTTTTTCTTGTTTCTTTTGCTTTTGTGTTTGACACGTGCTAACCACGTGGTAATAGGTTTTTAGTCTAGACGTTTCTTTCGACTTCATAACGAGTCAATTGCCATGTGCACAATCATGGACGCACTTCGGGCCGCCAACAGAGTGAAGACGCCCCACCCACCGACCTCCGCACTTCGCGCCGCACTGCTCCCCTACCAGCCATTGTGCCCCTGCTGGCCCAACCACAACTGACGTTCCCGGTTATTACTGCGAGTCTGCGCCCCTGTCGTGTTTCGGAACGCTACCGTCCACAGGGACAGTGTTAACTTTGTCATCCCTATGACATCCATTCCAACCCCTACATCACACCGCGGGCAACCCGTGGACTTCAACACAGGGACGTCGTCTTATACATCCACGCCATTCCACGTGGGTGGTGACACAGGATTGACCGTTGGCCGATCCAGGTATATTTCGTCTCGATGAAAACATGTACGGTATGCCCCTTTCTTTGCCTAGCGTTCATTCCCAGCTTGACTAGTCAGTTTCCCAAGCACTCAGTGAGAAGATCGTATCTGGCAGTTACGTGGGTTTTGTGTCAATGTTGGGTACAACTTCTCCCGAATGTAATGAATTGCTCCTAACACGATGACCACGTGGCGAGCTCGTGCAACGGCCTACAATTACTAAAAACAAAATTACAAATATCTTCTAATGGACTGACACTTGTTTGGTTTACTTGTTAATATTTAATTTTGTGGCAGCAAACCTTCATAGATTCCGAAAAGTGCTTAAGTATGCAAAGGATATCAGCTTCGGGTCTAAAAATTGCGAAGGGTACGGCCGAATTGAGTACAATCAGCAATTTCGATTTCGTCTGGTGCGTGACCCGACACATATTTCGTTCTCTAATTCATATTTTGAATTGTGGATCCTTTGCATGAGCTCGCCCATCCAATTGTTTCCCGTAGGTCAACCAAATGCGTAAACTACAATAATTGCCACTCCGTGCTTTACCGTCACAAATGTTTAAACTGTAGTCAAGACCTTCCTTCCTGTTTATGTTGACGGTCAGCTCCAAATCCAGCCCCATATCACGTCGTCCGTGCCCTTCTCTTGACGCCTGCAAAGGTTTTGAAAAGAAAAATGCAAGCTTTGATTTCTGAGAACTTTCCCTTTTCTATGAACATTGTTTTGCTGTATAGGGTAAACATGTTCACATTGGCACTGATTTGTCTTCAATTTAATTGGTATCACATATTAACTTAACATGACACTTAAAAATGATGGATGCTAAACTTACTGAAAACATATCCAATTGTACCATACTGCAGGTGTTTCCCTCAGTGCAAAACACATTATAGGGATTTCAACTGATGAAAGGGAAAATACTTATTTAATTACATGTAAGTATAATTTGTGCACAAATGCACGCTGACAAATTGACATTGGTTTGATATTGCTTGGTATGTCAACATCTACACTGGACTATTAAATCGAAAAAGACATATGTCATAACATAAGTAATGGCGATGAAAGAAACTCAATGGACTTGTCATTTTTGCATTAATACATAGTTTGCTAGACACGTTCTTACAAATTGACGTCGATAAAACATAGATCTATTTCATTGCGATATCTTCACTAGAGTACTAAATTAAAAGCGACATATTTCATGCGGTAAGTAGCAACGAAGAGAGACACACCGTTGACCTGACATGTTGCCGTACAGTGCAATGTAATGGGGACGTTTGCTAATAGGCGAGTAAGTTAAGGATGCAGGGGTTCTCATATGCAATCTTTGAACAACAGCAACAACGACGACAACAACAACAACAACAACAAAACAAAAACAATCAATTCTTTATTCATGCAGACCAATTTAAAACAAAATAAAGAATGAGCAACAGAATACTTCTAATTCCAAACCAATGTTTTTGCAAATTGCATCCTGCTATCATTTGGAAGAAGTACTGGATACAAACAACATAATTTAATCAAACTATTTGCAAACGATTTACCAAATATGCTTCAAGTTCTTCTTTATATAGGTTATAGGAATAAAACCAATTATAATCAAAGATAGGTTATGTTACGCAGTTGCATTATTGGATGAGTAATATAAACTTACAAATAATCTGGTTAGTCATGTAGTCGTGTTCGCTGCTTTCAAAGCTGAGCACTTCTACCAACGTGCCACGGATAGATTTATCACAGGCACAATACTTTAAGATATGGATGTTTCTTATTTACCAAATTTTAATACTCTTTTCTGTTGTTATGTACAGATGGCCTGGCTGTGGTCACGTGAATACATTTTGTTTGCTGTTTCTTCCAACACAAGTACATACTGAGCTTGTAAGATTTACTGCATCGATAACAGCAAACTAGTTTGTATTCCACTGATCATTAATGGCCATAACAATGTGGTAACAATTGACTCTGTCTATGGGTCTTCATCATATTTTGTTTCAAATATTTCAATTAACATTAATACGGCCAGTGTCATTCTCTACCACTTAGCATTAGCATTTTATGCATGCTTACTGTAAAATTAATCTCTTTCTAATTATTTCGCCTTTTATGCATGCTTACTGTAATATTAATCTCTTTCTTATTATTTCGCCTTTTCATTATGATGTTGATTTTATTTTGTGTTGTTGAAGGCCATTTGAAAATAAGACATATTTTGTATTGTATTTTGTATGTCTAAATGTTACCTTCGTTAAATAAAGTTATTATTATTATTATTATTATTATTATTATTATTATTATTATTATTATTATTATTTATATTTAAAAGTAAAATCAAACTTATTCATTTTTCAAACAAATATTGTTATTGTTTCGGGACAATTCGTGGTTAACGATTTAATGCTTATATTTTGCTTGGCTATTGACTCATAAATCTTTAGTATGGGGAGAACTATAAATAATTTTGCTTTATGTATAGTGTAAAGTTTGGCAATAATCTAATTCAAGACACGCTTTTTAGTTTGTTTTTATTCAGCACTACGCTGGCCCAATATCTACGGTGCAAACAACCAACGTGAAGTATATTATAAAATACAAAGTCTAACGGGAAATAAATAATTTATCAAAAATGTCTGCAATATCATTCATCGAGTCATAATTTTGTTACGGACATATAAAATGTTTTTGGTATTGCCGGTATTCAATCATATATAGACAAATTGTGAGACAATTCATAGCGAGTTGATCAGCACTTGCCGTCTTCGATTTTGGACCGCCACAACTTAGGCGCCTTTAAAGTTTAAGTACATAGCTGTATGAAGACAAGATAATGTCATCGAAAAAGATTGCATGAAATCGTCTTTGTAGTTCAATTAAACATGAACTGAAACAATTATTGCTGGTTACTGAGTACTATGTCCGAGCTAGCATGCTAAAGTTTATTAAAAATATATTTTAAAAATCGGCACTAAAGTGTTAGTAAAAAAAGAAGTGAACTAAAAGGAAAGGGATTAACCATATTTATTAACCATTTCTGCTCTGGCATTCTCGAAATAAGGTTTTCCTGGGTTATAATCGCAATAAACCACGATTAGTAACATTACGTCACGAATTACTTACGTGATGTCACGATATATTTACAAAAGGCTATTTGACTGGAAATAGTACTGACAGTAGTAAACAAGTGGCTACAATCTATATTAAGCATAGTATTGTGAGGTACTAACCAACGGATTGTCGTGTCGATGCATGTTATCAAACACCCGCGATTTAATTCCTATAGACCGGAATTCCGAAACGTTAGTAACATAATGTACCACTAACTCGCACTCTATTTCATAATTCTAGCATGACTGTTTAGGTTCTCACATTGAAAAGAAGATTTTTTCCCGTGGGTTATTACCACGATATACTACGGATAATAACGTGACGTTACAAATTCTTGTTAATGTTAATGACACTATCCGACATAAAAACTATATAGGCCCAACAAACATCATTGTCCATTAGCGTCCTTGAACAAATACATGCATTGTACCGGTATGTGCTAAAAACATCTGGTATATGGAGGTGGGCGGTACCTTATGAATATTTTTTCTTAAAATAGTGTTGCCTCGTCAAAAAGTGTTGTTGTCTCGTCAAAAAGGGTTAGGGTTAACCCTAACCCTATCCCTAACCGTCACGGACATTACAACGTGGTCTGGAAACTCCGCCCCTCCAGATACGGGATGTTCTTTAGATATTACGCATTGTATCCATAATGTGGTGCATAAACAACCCGCCGTGAACTATAAATCGAACAATAAAGTATCGCTTGAAATTTTTGAGTCATTCTATATGTTTCAGATCAGTAAGGTGTGAAGCTGTAAAGTATTTAAATTTCTAAGTATTCTGGTTTTAGCTAAGTGCATGTCATATATTTTTCTGCATATGCACTCTTCAATTTTGGACGCCTTCAAAACATCTTATAAAGGACGTTTAACAGATAAAACAATGACATCACAGGGACTTATCTCTTTTTTAAATTGAATAATTATGAACTCCAAGTGGTTGGATATAATCGTGCAGACAGAGGCAAACATTTCTGAAGACTTATGCATTTGTAACAAAATGTAGGTCTTTTCCTGAGTTGTAAGACACATACATGTAATGTTAAACAATAATGGAATAATGGAAACTTATTTAATTAAGCATCATTTTTGCATGGATGCATAATATGCTGACCACTCTGACAAAATGACGTCAACAAGACAATTTTATGTATGTCAATATATCCAATAGAGCACAAAGTTAATAGCGACATATGTCTTAGGGTAGTAAACGACGATAAAAGAAACTCAGAGGAAAAGTCACATCACGTAGACGTTTGCTAATTAAAACTATGCCGTAGAGGCCCATTTATATACAGATCCACTCACAATTGTTATTAAGGTAAAATCACTTTAATAGAATAATAGATTTGCAGCTATATAAAGGTGTCATAAACCTAATAGCATTGAATAAGATTACATTTAAGAACTATTATGCAAGCCGTTTCTTTGACTTCAGACTTTGTTCATTTGATTTAATAAAAATATGAACATTTTAGTTACATATATACATAGAGTATAATTTTATAAAGGAAACTATTAAAAAATAGAAACGGTAATTATATGAACAACGTACTTACTTTTAACATTTAACGGTAACTTACATTTTAAAATATTTTTTTTAAATTAAAACAAAAAGGATAAACTAAATAAAGGATCCACTCACAGTTCTTATTAAGGTAAAATCACTTTAATAGATTCATAGATTTGTAGCTATAATTATAAAGGCGTCATAAACCTAATAGTATTGAAAAAGCCGTTTCTTTGACTTCAGACTTTGTTCATTTGATTTCATAAAAATAGTAACATATTAGTTACACATATACACAGAGTATATAAAGGTTACTATTAAAAATAGAAAAGGTATTACTAATTAGATGAACAACATATTTACTTTTAACATTTAACGGTAACTTACATTTTAAAATACTTTAATTGTTAAAAAGTAAAAAAAGGAAAAACTCCATGTAAATGAAGAACATCTTATTTTAATATACCCTTAAATATTCTTTGAAGACCATAACAGTGGCCTTTTCTGAATTACGTATAAAAAGCCAATACGAATATACACGTCTAATCTTTATTTAAGATGAATGTCGTTAGTTTATTTGTAGCGGAGGCTACTATAGCCACGCCCTTAGGCAAGGGGCTAATTTGTTTAACAAAGTAATACTTTGTATTCAAGGACATGCGGTTATATTTGTCCAGGTATACGCTAATCCTTTCATTGGTATAGTTTGATTCATTTGACCTTGCACTGACCTTTCCTTGTGAATAATCCGGTAATCGTCGTAAGTTTCACATTATTGTACAGCACGAATGTACCTTTTGTCATTGATTAATCTGTTAAGATCAAATCACCTGCGCGGAACTTTTTTCATATTTAAAAGATTTTTTAAGGCGCAAAACATGATCAAGATTCAAGATTGTTCTCATAAAATTGATAACACTTGCTTGCTCTACTGCATATAATTTGCACTGTGTCACATCTAGCAAAACATCAACACGTCGAAACGAAAGTCGAGTGTTTTACGATCTGATGAGAAGATGGTTGCAACTATAGAAACACATTTTGAAAAACAACAGTTTTCAACGTTTCTGGAGTGAGAAGACATGTCATCAACAAAATAAATATAAAAAAAATTGTTTCAGCCGGATTCGAACCCATATTATCTTGATTCACAGCCCACTGCTTGTCCAGTATGACAGTTGTATACATACCTTTTATAGACAGCGAACACTGCCGAATATTAATGAGGAAAGGTCAGTGCAAGGTCAAATAAATCAGATAATAAACGGATTATGAATATTTTAAAATGGGATGTCCGGCGTAATGTCCATTAACCAATAACATAACACTAACGTATTGAAAAAAAATCAAATACATTGATTACTGTACTTGAATAGTATGTAAAGCAATATATTATAATTATGCTAATAACTTAGTAACAAGCAAGAAAAAAACACTATTTGGACCGAATCCTTACTGATATAAGATATATACACATTTATTAATGCTTCATACAATGACACATGTACTGCATTAAGAAGCGTTTTATGTCTACTTAGCAAAATGACGGTTTATGATTTGTAGAGGAAAATATACGCATGCAGACAAATTGAAAATAAAACGAACTTTCCAATAAATAATTCATATTAATCACCCTCTATTTTCACAATTAAGATATGTTGATGATTGCATGCGGGTACAATGACCTGAGAGGCTTGAAATAGCAGGAACCCTATCACAGTTTTTACGATCGTTCTATTACTTAAAGCTTCCTTGAACGAACATTTCCATAAATTATCAGATAAACGATAAAAACTCTGGGTTTAAATTACATTGAGTCTTTATGGTAATGTTTTTATTTCATTGCCTTACCGTAGTGTGTTTCCACGTACTAGACACTTGCCACCCTACTGAGTACATCAACATCTCAATTTAAAATTATTCATTACGGATAATTTAGGAAGATATATTTGCACTTCGGATTTTAGAAATTGTAGTTGTGGAAGATACACAAAGGTATGTGTAAATGCAATGACTAAATTTCTTTTGTGCATTTTTAAAGTCTCATTCGTTTTACAATAATTAAGTATTATGTGTTTAAAGCGGGATTAAATTCCAAATTAAACAACTCTCTTTTGTTTAACTTTGACTTAATACAACATAAAATATAATTGAATATTGAACGATGAGAACACATTTAAGAGTCACAAATTAAAATAAATTAGTAGTAAAGCAGATTTCATATGCACACTCACCGAACATTAACCAACATAATAAATTATTAACGTATTTGCCTGTTTGCAATAATATAAATAATTATAAATAATTGAAAAATCATGTTGTTTTATTTCTATCGAATAAAATACTTATGTAACAAAAAAAAAAGAAGAATCGTAATAAACATGCAGCCACCTAAAGAAACCCATTACTATTATTGTTAATTAAGTCCTGATCAGTAAGCGTATACAATAAGACATTTTTTATTTTCGTTTGCAGACCAACCATGGCTAACAGCAGTATATGGCAATCAAATGAAATAGAGATTCAAGAACATGCTGTAAATGTCTCATTGTTACGCATTTTGAACGCTGCAATGGTTCGATTGATGACCCCAGCTGTGGTATACATCACCATGTTGATGATACTTGGACTTGTCGGAAACCCACTTGTGTGTTATTACTATATACACACAGAACAGAAGTCATCACATACATTTTTCATTGTGGTTTTGACATTCTACGATCTAATAACTTGTGCAGTTTCGATGCCCGCAGCTATTGCCGATTTGGCGATGTATTATACATTTGAAAACAACATTGCGTGTAAAATATTGAGGTTCGTCAATTACTTCTCAGCAATTGCATCAATGCTGACGTTGGTTGCTATTGCAAGCGATCGTTATAAAAGAATATGTCACGTTACACGGCCTCAAATGGATGTGCATCAGGCGCGGCGTGTAAGCGGTATTACTATTTTGTTATCCAGTCTGTTAGCGCTTCCGGCTTTCTTCATATACGGGGTTAACCGCGTACCAATTGTAGACAATTCCACATTGGCAATGTATGGACATACATGCACAATGACAACCAACGTGGCATATCGCGTTTATGTATGGACATATGCCGCAGGCCAATTCTTCTGTTTCGTCGTTTTGTTAACGGTCCTGATAGTTCTTTACTGCCTAATTGGGAGAAGTCTTTATTATCACAGCAAACGTCTAAAAAGTCTGTATAAAAAGAAGCCCAACGGAAGAGAACTATGCACGTATTCTGATGCTGAAAATATAACATCAACTGTATTCTCAATTGAAGACGGTCACACACAAATGGACGAAATCAGGAGTGATGAACCGGTTAAAACAGTATTTTGTTCCAACGACGTTGAAATAAAAATAAAAAATAAGTTCTCAGAGGCAACCCCAGAAATAAAGGATACCAAGATAGCCAACATAGATGCTGAAAAATTTGCCGGCCAATACCAAGCTGAGTCTAAGAAAGTTATGGTGCCCCGCAAGACCCGTCATTACGACGACAAGACTGTGCGAGTTACCATAGTGATGTTGGTAGTTACGGTTGTGTTCATCATCAGTTTTCTCCCGTACCTGTCGCTCGCTGCATGGCGCGCGTTTGAAGGGCGACACGGAGCACTTTTTCTTTCTGAAGCTGGTTTGGTGGCCTTCAATATCGGGTTAAACTCTTACCTCCTTAACAGCAGTCTGAACCCCTTTGTTTATGGTATCTTTAACAGTCGGTTGCGCCGGTTCTATTTTGGATGGTGTTTCAAGAAACATGATGAAGTTTAAATCAACAATTCCGAGATGGGTGTTGTAATATGTGTGCCGTGCACTCTTTATTGTATTCATTATAATGCCTGCATCTGCTTTAATCATACACACATCGTTGCTATCGTTAACAATTTCTAAATACCCGTTAATCATCCAGTTTATTAGATTATTAATTGTAATATTCCAAACTTGCCCTCCATGTTTGTTTACAATAATATTGTGTCTGAGCTGCTTATGAATATGACCTATGTTTCCACTTCTACAATTTTATCAACAACATTTATTTATTTCTATTGCATATTATTTGTTTTCACTGAAGCTGTTAAACATATAATGCATTTGTTGTTTGTATTAAACGTAATCGAGTTATAGTTGCAAATGTCTGGGAACTATTTCTAATGCTGAGTAATCCTAGGGACCGCATAACATTTTTGCCTTATTATTGCTGTCAAACTCTTAATAATACTTTGGATGCAGTGTTTTATTGACTTATATGCTATATTAATTATTTATATATCAATATGAATACTTGATAATGATGAATCATATCTTCTTATGTGAGTTTGGGGATTCCTTTATACTATTTAGAAAAATGACACTTCGGCAATATGATTAATTGGTTTAGGAATTCCTCAGTGCTCGCTGATTGATCGAGACTCCTAAATTTAGGAAGCGACTATAAATACTGTGCAGCACCACAGATTTTGTACCAATAGAACACTATTAACAATTATTTATAGAAACTTTTATTTAACAAGTAGAAGACTTGGTTCTATTATGATGCGCGCCTTTAATGTTTACTAATGCCCGCGGAATATGGTATCGCATAGGACTTTAATAGATTTACTGAACATTGAACATGTTGTGGTTATTTGAGGTCTTAGTGAGATTACGGTAGAAGCTATTGAGAAATCTTGACAAGCCGGACTTATATTATAGTATTTAAGTTCATATTTTTTTGTAATCATTAATAATGGTATGTAGTATCAATTTCATTATTTATTTTTAAATGATAACTGTTCAAAATTAAGTAAATAAGTTGACATTTATCTCTGTGTCATGTGTATTGTATTTTATTCATTACAGAACACCCACTTCAAAAGCATCAGTTTCCCTC
>Ga0224511_10003924_pt1 | contig 10997 bp, 10 predicted proteins | sample SF_May12_sed_USG_2_FD_169988 | JGI IMG/M metagenome (GOLD analysis project Ga0224511, IMG submission 169988) | Sediment microbial communities from San Francisco Bay, California, United States - SF_May12_sed_USGS_8_1 | ecosystem: Environmental > Aquatic > Marine > Sediment | place: USA...
GTTTTATTTTAAGATGACAAGTCGAGTTCTGTTATTCAGTAATGACCAGATTAAGACAACAAATCGAGTTCTGTTATTACGTCATGATAAGATTATCATATTATTCTTTATATTTTATGATAACTTGGTGTGATAATGTAGTCCTACAAGCACACATCTTCGCATGAAATGACATCATAAGGGTGTACCATATACGTTTCCATAGAAGCTTGTATGTATCCCCGGAATGAAGACATTAAGTCATCCCCGTCGACTTGAACAACACAGCAAGTCGTCAAAATTACAATGACATGGTTCTACATACCACGTCATGTCGATAAAAAGTATGTCGTTATGTCGAGAGACAGAATCTCGACTTACTGACATTAATATATTTGTCGACTTGAAGTAACATGAATGTCGACATATTTCTTGCCGACATGCAGTGTAAGAAAAAGCAGGTTGCCTAAAATATGACGACAAATTTTTTAAGGTATGTGAACATGTTGTATAAATAATGCATCTTCACGACATAATTATATCGACAAAATGAGATACTGAACTGCCAGGTTTATGCATGTCGACATAAATTTAGTCGACAAAGCCCCCAAAAGAGAACAAGCTGACAAACATTATTACAACAAAGTTGTATCATTGCGTAGTGCCTACCATTTTTCAATTGAATTTATAAAACTAGATTAAAATAAAAGAAGTGGCATTTCACAATTTTTTTTAAAGTTATGTTATAAATGACTATTATTCTAATAATTAAAGTAAAAACTGAAGATTGATCGATTAATTGATTGATTGATTGATAATGAATAGTAATGATGATGATGATGAGTAGTAATGATGATGAGTAGTAATGATGATGATGATGATGATGATGATGATGATGATGATGGTGATGATGATGATGATGATGATGATGATGATGATGATGATGATGATGATGATGATGATGATGATGAATAGTAATGATGATGATGATGAATAGTAATGATGATAATGATGATGATGATGATTATGATGGTGGTGGTTGTGGTGGTGGTGTTGGTGGCGGTGATGATGATGATGATGATGATGATGATGATTGTGATGGTGAAAGTAAGAATAAGTATGAATTTACTGTCATAATTTGACTTTTTACAGTTGTAAAATTGCACTTATATATTTCTGCAGCGCCTTTGACTAGAAAAGGTTCAATCTTAGTCTAAGTGTCTTTTTACAGCCGTAACTTTGCATTTTACGCCTGTAAATTTGAACTTTGAAAATTCTTATTAGAATGTGTGGGGAAGTCAAATGTCCAAGTGTGATTTTACAGCTGTAAAATATTTTACGCCTGTAAATTCCAAATTTACCACTGGTAATTTTCTTAAAATTACGGCCGTAATATGTTTTCCGGCTGCTTTACGCCTATAAAACGAACTTACGCCTGTTTTACAACCGTTTTACGTGTCATTTACGGCTGTTATTTTCATACGGGTTGTGTCCTTACATACACACGTCCCTGCTGGCGTACATGTCTGTACACTTTTATGCTCTATATGCAATGCTCTCAGAGCATAAGGCCTAGGATGTCCTTGTTTGTTTTGATCAAGCTTTAACCACTTGGTGAAACACTCAGGATCAACAAGTGCAGTGTTATTAACATTTAAGTTGCTTTTAGAACAGAAGTTACCTCCAGGCTTTGACCTATTGTAATTGCATGAAGGGACAGTTCACAATATATGGATTTTGTCCGAGAATATAAAATACATAAACTTTCTTGAAAGTAAAATGCATACAAAGTGTGTTTAAGCAGACAACGGGTATAAAGATTTATGTTTTACATCTAGACGTATTGTGGACATGTGTCAACAATTTATTTAAACAACATCTCCTCTGAAACCTATTACTGGATTTGACCGAATTCAACAGGAATGGTTCTTGGTCAAAAGTTGTTATTAGTCTGCTACATGGGCGCGAATAGGTTTTACCCTGCCCATTTGTCTGTCAGTCCATAAGTCAATCTGAAAAAATGTGACATCTTACACTATATGAGATACATTGTGTTTCTTGAAATTTGGTATGTTGAGAGAGGGCAATATGGTGATTATGTAGAACCTTTTATTTTTAGATTTAGGTAAAGGTTACTGTAATTAAAAATAGATTTTTCATTGACTCATAATAACTTCAGTTTCCTTAAACATTTTTCAAGCAAACTTCATATTTAGAAAGGAATTATGGCCCTGACATAAAAATTGGCCTTGCCCATGGGTCATTACTCAAACAACAATTAATTAAGGAGAAGCTCTGTAATAACTCTCACACCCGTAATTAGTAGAAAGTACCATCTAGAGCCTTTGTACAAAAGTTCTTTAAAATGTTACTCATACACACATATTAATTTATTGCATGACAACATCATTCCTACTGTTTGAAACCGCAAGGACAAGAGCTTTTATGTTTGGTATTTGGCATAGCGTAGAGGTTCTCAGGTTGACCCCCTAGCTCATAAATATTGCTCAATATTTGAGAATTTAGATATGAGCTCAGCCACTGACCATACGAAACATTTTCTTATTGAAGATATTTGTTTTACAGTCATTTTATGAGAAAACATTGTATTTTCAATGTCAATGAAATTTGCTCCTATGAACAATAAACATCTACAAGTAAATGGTGAAAGATTTTACCAGTATATGTCTAAATTGTTAAATTTTCTATTCATCATTCCCTTTCTCTGTGACTTAAGGATTTTTATATATGAAACTTATTGTAATAGATCCACAAATGAATAACTTTAAGAGGAAGTATGTATTGCATTTTACCAACATTTTCAAATTAACATATATTTTTGTCAATTTCCATAGTTTGTGAACTTAAATCTTGAAAGGATAAATGAGAACAGATCACTTTGTATTGAAAAAGACTTTTGGTTGAATTAAGTAATAAAACATTCATTGTAGCATCTCTTTTATTGACAATGAATAAGGAATTCATATTTGTTTCAAAGTTTACATTTCTTTGCGGATTTAAATTTTGTAATGTACTTTGTGAAAAAGCATCATGTCTTTTGTACTGCAGTGGTTTGCTTGTTTTCTCTTGTGCATATGAAACTTTTTTTCGAGTCGGCTTGAGGCGAGAGAGACATAATTGTCATTTTGTCAGTTTGGTGTCCTCGTGTCCTTACATACACACGTCGCTGCTGGCGTACATGTCTGTACACTTTTATGCTCTATATGCAATGCTCTCAGAGCATAAGGCCTAGGATGTCCTTGTTTGTTTTGATCAAGCTTTAACCACTTGGTGAAACACTCTGTCAATATGTATTTGTTCATTAGTAAATTTATTTTATTTCTTATTATATCTATATAATATATAGATATAATAAGAAATAAAATAAATTTACTAATGATTAAAATTATAAAACAAAATGTATTCCTGATACATATTATGTATCAGGAATACATTTTGTTTTATAATTTTCAATACTGTTTTTAATACTGTTTTTAACTTTTGTATGTTTTTCACGAAAAAGTACATGTATCTTATCTGTTGAACAGCAACTGTTTAGAAGCTTGTCTCTTTTGAAAGAATTACAAGTAATTGTCAAATCCTGGTAGCTTAAGGTTGTGGCAACTAACAATGACTAAGCATTCACTTCCATACACCCCATTTACATTTACATTAGCAAATTCAAACTTCTAAAGCAGTATCATTACCATAACTGTTCTTCTTAATTTCATTTGGTATTTTTGGTTTGGATATTTAATAGAAACTTGTTCTCAATTTAAAACCGAAACATGTCTTCAATGTATAGTGGTTAGCATACTGAATCGGCAATCCAGAGACCCTGGGTTCGATTCCAAGCTGCGCCAATACCGAATTTTGGTTTGTCATGAAAATGATTCTATTATAACTGCTGTGTATACATGTGTACTTAGTATAAGTATCATGATATGTATTACAATTTGAATTAGTTTTATCACTTACCTTTTTATAGGCTGTGTTAAACAGATACAAGACAAAATGAATAAAGGTTTTTCTGATTTTAGTGATTCTGATCTATTAAAAGCTTTTAAAAAAGTAAAACACATAGACTATGTCTCTCAGGCCTAAAATTTGTGTGTGTGTGCAGTTTCAAGTGCTTCAAAATAATTTATAACATTTATTTAAATACCCATGGTCAACCATGTCAATGTTATATCTCCACCCACCTCCGGGGAAGACATACTTTTTAGCTTACCAGAGCACGAATTGATCAAGGTGAGCTTATGTGATCACTCAATGTCCGTTGTCCGGCGTCAACAATTGGCTTGATAACACATTATAGACCACATTTCTTACCAGATCTTCATCAAACATGATCAGAATGATTGTCTCTATGAAATCTGGGATGAGTTATAAGCGGGGTAACCTGGAGTCAAAAACTAGGGTCACCACATGCCTACTTGATGGGCCCTTTTGGTTTTGAGGTCAGCAGGTTCAAGGTCAGCGTTATCAGGGCCAGTAACAATTTTGTGTTAAAATTTTTATTACTCCTATAACTTTATAACAGTTTTACCTAACATTCACAAACTTGGTAGCAATGTTGGCCATGACCAGAAGATAACCTGTGTAGATTTTGGGTTCAGCAGGTCAAATGTCACTTAGGCTATAAATATATGATGTATTTGGTCAATCACTTTAGAACAAATAGACCAAGTGTTTTCTTATTTTTGTTACTGAATGATGTCACTAGTTGGCGGTTGCTATTTGTCGTTAGGTCAAATGTCCATGGGTCATTTAAACTTTTGTGTTTAATTTTCCTTTTTTTCTAAAAGACTTTGACCTTCAGTCTTTATACTTGGTAGGAATGCTGGTCAGAACCTGAGAATGACCAGTGTTTATTTAATAGTCATCATGTATTTTACATGTTTAAGTGTATTCTTTCATTTTATCCGTGAGGGGGGGGCTATATTCATCACAGTCAGTGATAGCTCTAGTTGGTTCTTTTGTATATACAATAACACTTATCTTCTGCGCTCAGAACTGAAATATTTTCTATCAAACATTAATAAGTCGACCTTTATACAAGTTGCTCTCTTTATACAAGTTGCTCTCAGTATGCCTCTGGGGTCATTATTGGCCCTGTTTCCAGGGGTCAACTGATTGTTTTAAATGTAAATAGAATAACACTTCTCTTAAAATCTTCTCTTAAAAATAGACTCACTGCTTAAATATTTGGCTAGGCGCTTTAAATAAATGTAAGCTGTTCAATGTATGTCTCTTTTGTCCTTTTAACATCTTCTAATAAAGTTTCTAACACAGAGCTTGCATATTTAGCATGGAACACTGTCAAGTAGACCTAATCATCACATTTTCAAATTATGCCAATGGGTTTGATATTTGCCCTGCCCAAGGGGTTATATAGTTGTGCTTAATGTTAATTGAATAAAACTTCAAAATTCTGCTCTGAAAGTAAGTTTTCCAGAGCTTCAATATTATTTGGCGTGGAACATCATCTTTTTCAAAAAATTTCCTCTGGGGTCAGTGTTGGACCCACCCTGGGGTCTAAGGATATTTGTACACATAAACAAAATAATTTAAAGAAATGTCTAAATATTCCTTACTATTTTACACAAATACGATGACACATATAGTCTGAAAATTGCCCATGTTTCATATGCCTCAGGTTAGCGTCCTATGGCCTCATGACCCTCTTGTTTCCAAGCATGGTATGAGGTGTAAAGAACACCTCTTAAATAGTTATCAAATTATGTTATTAAAACAGTACACAATGTCAAAATGTCTTTGGAAGGTTTTCTTAGTTTTGATTCATTGCTGGATGTAGTTGGTTTCAATATGTAAGCGATATATGTCATATTTCTTATTACTCATATCATTTTAAACATATCTTTGTTTTGTTCTTACTACTTGAATATTTACATTGATTATCCATTACTTAGGGGAACAACGTTCGTGCAACCCGATTGCCACTCCTGAGCGTTGAGTGTATTATTACTTTTGTGCTCCTTTTACAGTTAATTTTTGTTCAAGTTCAGTGTTATAAAAAGGAAAAATTGATTATTTGATAATTTTGTTTTTAAAAATAATAAAATACAATGATTGAGTGTTAAGATTGTTGTCTTTGTTACCCTGTTAAGGTATTTTGATTGAGAAATGGCTGTCCATAGTTGTGTAATTTATTTATCTGAGATATATCGATGACTCTTTAGTTTGACAGGTACATACATTGTTAATCTTGATTAATAATTACATAGATGTTAATGCACAAAATCAATTGTAGTGCATGGTATTTTCTTTTGAACTACAACTACAACCAGAAAGATTGAGGTTTAACAATATATACATATAGGCCTAATCATTAAACTGCAATAATTAAGAAAAACATACGTATAATTTAGTCACTTCTTGCACAAGAAAATACCCATGGTGATCAAACATGTGAGTCAGAATTTAATTTATATCAAACCATGAAAGGACAGGAGGTCAAAGGCATTTCTAATACTTCAAATGAAAGCTTATGCACATACCGGTATCTGCGACTTGTGTTGCAATATGAAGGCTGTTTTAATGAGAACTTTATAAAATATTTACCAATTTGACATTGATTTGAAGCACTAATGACAAATAGGGGTCGAAAAGAACATTTTAAGTTCCAAATTGGCACAGAGGGTATATTCATACGGTTTTTGTAAATGCAAATATTTAAGTTGTAAAGTCGACATCGACAAAAAGCTTTCCACAATGTGGCTGCTGTGCTCATTTGCAATTTATTTTGACTTTTCGAAGATGCTTATGTTGCTGTAGTCCGATCTTGAGCATTGAAGAAAGGTGGGCGGCCTTATGAGCTTTTATCCTCTTGTTGATAAATGCCTTCTATTATCCTCTTGTCTTTACATATACCTTTAAATAAGCGAACATGTGGAACGAGGTACGATGGAAAATCTGCATATCCTTAGCATCGAACGTATCTCTTCTCTTATCTAGATACGTTTGAATTCACTGTATAATTTCTATGATAAGTTAACTGTTTCTGTTAAAGAAAATCTTAAGTATTATACATAAATCGTGTGGCGCCGCCCACCTGCTACCAAGCCAAAAATGTTGACAAAAGTTGTTAAGATCAAGGTAAAAATAAGTTCAGTGTGAAATATAAGTATTCTTAATGATGACCTGTGTTCTTATGTTTATAGAAAAATAAAGGTTCTATCTTAAAAAATGAGGAAATCAGTGACATTGATCTTGACTTGACATGGATTTTCTTTTCGAACACAACCTTGTAAGTTTATTTATCCATGACTTATAACATATAATAACAAGAAAAATTAAAACAATACAGAGAGCAACTGACTGTTTAGAAGCAAATAACTAAGAACGTTTTCCGAATGTCACACTGACATAGACGTGGATATGATATATAACCCATTTTAGGATTTTACCCTTAATAAATCCATTTATGATCAAGAATAAAAAAAACATGAAATAAATTATGTCGGCACTTGAATGTCCACAAGCTTAGATAACAAATTTTAGCTATTTCCCCGAAAGTCACAACGACTTTGACCTTGGTCCTACATGAACTGTTATGAACTCGACCCTTACTATATCATTTCATTTATTTATGACCAAAAATAGGATGATCAAAGTAAAAATGAAAGCACTAGAGAGCTCACAATCAGAGCCATCACAAATGGTTATTTATTTGGTTATTTCTAAGTCACTGTCTTTGACCCAGCACGACCTATTGTGGATCGAATTTGAACCCATTTTGACGCTTTCAAAGCTCCCGGCTATTCACAAGGAAACCATGTGGTGTATCATGCAGTATTTACGTAAAGTCTCGTCTGGCTTTCATGTCTTTAATTTATTTGACATATAAACTCCGCCCACCTCCTGTTTTATGCCTTTTGATTGACATTCTTGCCCCCTTTCCTCAAGCTTGCAAGAATTTAATGTTTAATTGATCCCCAGATTTTATTTGCATATTGGAATGTGCAGTCGATTTACGTTTGTCAGAAACACAAATACATGGAGACAGGACCGCCGAACTCAAAGTACATGTAATGCCTGTAGGCTCTATAAAGATATAGATCAAGATATATAAATTGAACATAAATCAATTAAACTGGTTCGATTCCCGGCTGCGCCAGACCGAATTTTGGTTGGTCATGAAAATGATTCTTATATCAATAATACTACAGCTGGCGTAAAGTGCTTGTGTGGAGGCCGTAAAACGTCGCCCCGTACTTCTGTACAGTGTAGTTTACACTTTATAGTTTATTAGTTAAATAAAATCCAAAATGACGTCAGGTCGTGGTGGTGTAGCGGTTAGCTTACAGGCAATCCAGAGACCCTGGGTTCGATTCCCGGCTTCGCCAGACCGAATTTTGGTTGGTCATGAAAATGATTCTTATTTAAATTAAACCGAAATGACAACAGGTCCTGGTGGTGTAGTGGTTAGCTTACTGGCATGGCAATCCAGAGACCCTGGGTTCCATTCCCTACTGCGCCAGACCGAATTTTGGTTGGTCACGAAAATGATTCTTAATTTAACATAGGTCGATATTGTTCGTTTACATTTCCAAGAATGAACTGCCTTAACTCTTTAATTCTATTGAATATGATGTCCTTAATTCACGAACATACATATTGTATAATAATAACGAAAGGGAAAATGCCTTAATTTACTCTACAGCAAGGTCCCTATTTGTGCAATATATTTTTTTCAGGTATGCGGCTGATGGGTTCACACTTTTTAGTACCTATTTTATAAAAGTCATAAATAATACAGAACGTAGTAAGTTCTTGGTTTCTATTTGGCAAAAGAAAACAACAGAAAGCGAGCCATCAAATATCCTGGAATTTCATTGAATCTCCTGGACTATCTATTTCAGACAAATATGCTTGAAATGTGTAATATGAAAAAATGACATGTATGCATAGATTGCAGTAATTTACAACGTCTTACATGTACCAGGTTTGGTCAAACAAAGTGCATAATTATGGCGGCTATAGCGTTCAAGTTGAAAACCTTGATCGACGTAAGGACGCACAGATGGGCGGACAAACAGTTAACACAAAAGATGTAGTGCAGGTGAGCTATTCAAACAAGACATTGTTCAAGTAAACAGTCAAGGTTGTTTATTTGACATTTATTATCTGGATTGTAATTGCTACAGACAATGCGTGTATTCAAATACACAGAAAATTTACTAATATTAACCCTGTAATACAACTGTGCAAAATAACCGTTTTACAAACACATCTTATGTAGTATTGTACATCGTGTATGTAGAAAATATTGGCATTAAATTACAAGTCGTCAATTATTTCTGTTAGGGCACAAAATAAATCCGTCGCTAAGTCGACAGTTTTTGGCCGTGGTATTTCATCACTTGGTAAATCAAACACATCTTCTAGAATTGGCAAAAATTCATCTTTGCATCCAAATTTGGGTTTGGCTTTTGCATACTCATTTTGTATACGGTTTATGGTTTCAACACTGCATGGTAACGGAAGCGAATGATCGTACGAATGAAACACTTCTGGCTGATAATACAAAACATCAGGAATACCATTTGGGACCTCAGAATTCCTTTAACGTCTAATTCTGTGTTGGTTTCATACTTCAGTAAATGTGTCAAGATCGCGTTGTATGATTGGCATAAAGCAAAATCTTAAAACTTCCAAATGTATCCTATCATTGATGTTTAACAGTCCTCTGTCCGCCATATCTTTAAATTGGTTTCTCCAAAACACAGTAAAACTAACCCGTAATTTTCTCCAAAACTGTTCAATCCTTTGGTTTGAAGAAGACGTTCCTGTTAAGAAACTGTTAACACCAGCCATATTGTCAGCATGTTCGTATCTTAGAGCTATCTGAATATCCCGGACTACAACGTTTTCAGTCCCAGCGTCCCCTCGAACACGTCGTGGTACGCGTCTTATACGTTTTACTAAGTTAAGATAATATCCAGCAATTATATGCGGGTCATTGTTGGAATAACACGCCTCTAGCCACAGTAATTTTCGAGAGTAACCATCAATTGCTCCATGTAAGCATATTCCAAATGCTTTAAGTTTGTCATATCCATCTAGGTGTATGGTATAATTCGGCCCTCGAAGTTCTGCGTCGCAAACAGTGACGAGCTCTCAAATTTTTCAATAAACGTCTGACTATATCTTGAGTCACATGTACGGTTGTTGAAGATTTGATAAGTCTCCACACTGTTCTGTTTCCACAATCAATAAAACCCCTCTCATAAATTTTGGATAGAGCACGTATTATATCCGGTAACGAAATTGGCATGTTTCGCCTTCTCAGTCGTAATCGCTGTAAGATCCTTTTCAACTGACGAAGACTCACTACCGTATTATGTGAGAAAAGTAAAAAGCCACATATCTCTTTATATTATAACCTTGTCCATGGTAATATGTAATCGCAACATTTCTTTGCTCGTTTGAAAGAACCGATAGTACCGGTTCGATCGGAAGAAGAAACAGGCATAACCATATCTGTAAAACACATAAATGTTACATAAATAAACAAGAAAAAGTAAAACAGAGGCTGTTTTACAGATACGGTCTATGTTAAAGCTTGGTGTGATATGCAAATTCATGAAGCGTTATTGAAAGTGCTTTATGTCATGAAATGTTCACTTGGAGTTCCAAGTGTTATGCTTGGGAGGAGTAATTTTTTAGTCTATTTCAGATATACAGGGCGTGTACGCAACTTCGGCTACTTGTTGCAGTTTGTTTAGTAGTGTATCTAAATAAACACAACATTGACAATGACGTTTTTGTAAGCTAATCCTGGATCCTTCTGACACACTTCTGTGTGGCTGTTAAGCTATTTTGTATCACACACAATCGTGATCAACCACCTCTTAAATCTACATTATTTCAGCTCCAAGTGTACGCAAATATTCGGTCACTAAAAATCAGCAAATGGGAGATGTGTATTCAACTAGTTTTAGATTTAATTCTTGATAAAGACAAATATAAGCTGTCACTGGAGTTTGACGCCA
>Ga0224511_10003925_pt1 | contig 10997 bp, 2 predicted proteins | sample SF_May12_sed_USG_2_FD_169988 | JGI IMG/M metagenome (GOLD analysis project Ga0224511, IMG submission 169988) | Sediment microbial communities from San Francisco Bay, California, United States - SF_May12_sed_USGS_8_1 | ecosystem: Environmental > Aquatic > Marine > Sediment | place: USA...
TATAATATTTCAACAAGATTTTCACACTTTTACATGAAAAACGGCAAGTTTGTATCAACTGGAAATGCTTATTTACTTTTACATTGTTTACTTCCGTGTGCTGTCAAAGTCACGTGGTATATTTGCCTGGCTATCAAAACGAACATATCGGTTGCTCCGAATCTATTCTTGTACACAAAGGTTTTAATTAACGCACATGTATCTATGCATTTGCAATAAAATGCAATTTTATCAAATACGCCGAGCACTGTGATACGCCGAGCATACGTTCTATGAATTCATGTGCATCCATAATGTGTTCATTACCAGATGAACGCACTTCAATTCCATATGAACGCAGTTTCGTCTGAATATCTCTTTTAATATAAAATAACGTTTGTGATTGTTTAAGCGACAATAACAATCACAATGACGTTACGTCAAATTCCCTGATTTACTCTTTACATATCCTTAATGTTTATTCGAACCTCGAATTTGAAGTGTGTCTTCTTGTCCCAACCGAATCAAAATGCCGTGCTTCTGTATTTTATACGCACAGAAAATATGTTATGATAATAAAATGACATGCTTCTGTTTTTTATACCCACAGAAAATATTTTATGATAATATATCAGTGCTTTCACTAATACTACTGTTAAGTTAACAAAAAGGTCCTTCATGTAACAAACATGTGCTTACCTGAATCGCATGCCCTTCGGAAGGTATTGGTTCCAAAATTGTAGGAAACAAGGTTGCATACATTAGATTCACAAAGTCCAGTTGAAAACGTATACATCGCTGTCATATCACTTGTCGGTGTTGATGTATATGTATATGTACCTGAACTTGTTAGTGTAATTGTATATGGTAATATTCTATAAGGGCAATTGAATGCTGTGGAGTCGATGTAACTGTTGGATAGAAATATAGAAATAGAAATTAATAATTGATATAAAACATTCGTAAAACAAATCACGTGTTTAAGCTTTGTAGTTTTGAATACATACTATCAATCTGGTGCAGACTTCCAATGTATTTGCCCATTACGCTTTTCGAAAACAGAAACGGGTGTTACGGTTTGCAACCTTAGGAGCTTGAAGCAAATGCTAGTATATTAATGTTGTTTTTATTTAACGCTGCCCCCTCAAATGACACAGCTTTGAGGGATAACTGAACTAGAACAGACAGGACAATGACTAGTACATGTCATGTTTACACAGACATTTTGCCGCTTCCACAAACACATATTCGTACCTTCGCGGCTCCGTAAGATATCTTACTTTTTATGTTCGATCGTTTTAATGTTCATTGCTTTATTTTTTCAATATCATTTATGTTTATTCCGTATCAGTAGATTATGTGTTTACAAACATGCTTGGTTGTAAACCTGAATACTCCAGTCAATACAATAACATAACCTAATTTGGTTTCAAGGCTAACAACATAACAGTTACTTCCTCTTATATTAGTACAGTAACCACTGCCACAGTGTGAAAACTTGGTGATATGTGTCCAAATTTATTTTTTCGCTTATAAAATAATTATAAATGATTATAAATAATAAACTTAAATGCAGAAAAAAAACATAATAATTACGGGAGTATATTTTTCACAGAAACACCGGTTGACAAGTAAAAAAACCAAATCCCCACAGCAGTTACTTTCCCTAATATCAGTATAATACAGTAGTGTGGTCACATGAATAGCTATTGTCACGTGGTTTAATGCGCATCAGGAGTGATTCACAGATACGCATACAAAGCAAATGCATGCAATTTGCAAACAACAGAACAAAAGAATTATGATAAACGTAAAACTTCTTAACTAAAATGCATATGTTAAAAGCCATTTAACTTAGTTCATTAGTACATTGGAGTTGTCAAACGTAATAAATGATCTCTATTTATGCTTAGCAAGTGCATGTCTTGTCAATGTTGTATCATCAATGCTCTTTAAAAACTGTAATGTTTCATAAACCTTCTTAACCAAGCGGCGGATACCGACGCCGACATGGTGACCGGAATAACCCCACATATTCTTCAAATAGTCAAGCCACAACAGACAACAAATATTCACATTTTACATAGTCTTTTTGTCACCAATTATCAACTAAACTCAGATTTTGGAGACGCTCCCGCTACGAGCAGGTGATGGGGCAATGAACTCGGAATCTGTGGGTCAAAAGTTTCAGCCCAACCGAGAGCGGCAAACATTTTCCGTGGTAATTTATACAAATAGAGAATGCGCTGCGTCCTAGTTCAGTTGTCTCTCACACATATGCGGTGTGCAACACGGCATACGATCAATCAATATTTGCACTTGCAATTACAAGTTATATTTTGACAACACTAAATATAATTAAATAGATTTCATCGTTATTTCTTCGAATACTTTAAAAAAAAGAGCAAACCCTAATAATTTATTGTATCAACAAAATCATATACATGTACATACCTTGATGAGTTTGAACATTCCGAAGAAATTTTGCAATTACGACATGTTTGAGTTCGGACGGGTGAGCATGCTGAAAAAAGTCGTTGTTTCATTTATGTGAATTTAGTTTATGAAACAAATATCGAAGAACAATGATAAAATTAAAATATAATAAACTATAAACAAAACTAACTACCTCGTATTCAGCATTAAATGACAACACAAAGTTACCTCTTTCACAGAGATTGCTAGGTGGGTTCCAACTGCCGGTAGGGGTACATGTAATTACCCCGGTCGACGGTGTAAACAGTGGGTTACAGGCGTATTCCACTTCATCTCCGTCAATATACGTAGCCGAAGCGTTCCAGTTAACGTAAGATCCGTCACTGATACTTGGTATGCTGCTTTGACAAACTGAAATAATATACACGTTTGTTTTATGCAACCGAATTTATGTTGATGTACCGTGGGTGCTAATTGTTTCTTGAATTTGTTAAACTGGCTTTGTGAATAGTAAGGGCGAATTTTGCAATTTACACAACACAAATGCTAGAAAGAAGACACGAAGAAAACCAATTGGGGCCCCTAGGCGATTTCTTCGGAAATAGACCTCGGGAATTATATGGAGAGAGCGTTGACCGTTACTGATAGGGACCTCGCGTGCTTACCATGAGGACACCAATGAAGCACTAAAGCTTCACTGAAGAATAGACCTGTAAGCTTGTGATTGCCATTGTTAGTTTAATGTTTTAAGAGATAATATTGAATAGATGGGTTATTGTTATGATTTTCCTATAAATAAATCTATGAGGAGATATACGTATACAAACAAGCGCAATGTGATTGCCGAATAACAACCGACCATATCACTAAATCTATAAATAGATGGATGTATCACAACTATGGTTTACGAGGTTATTTTCAGAAAGGACGGAAATGGCCGAGTTGTTACGATTGGAAGAAAATGCTTTGGATTTTGAACCAAGATTTAAAACATCAGCCCAAACATATACAAATGTGAAATGCGATATCCAATGACTGAATGAGCGCCTTTAGAAAAGTGATATTGTAAACATTTTATTAAATTGCGTATAATGATGACCTTTCTATCAATAAATACGAAAAAATAGATTTATTGTCTGACACGTTCAGCAGGTTCAAAACAACGCATATGCATTCAGTTATGCTTCCGATGCAAACACAGACAATTGCTTGTGTGTTCTATTGATATAACGACGTTTGTATATTGATTATATCATATTGCTGCCGGCAGTCCATCTAAGGGTCCGATTATACAGAGCGTGAACGCGAACGCGTCAAACGCGAAGGCGATATTTGAGCAGTTTTGCTATTCAAACAGAGCACAAACCCGACCGTTTAAAACCGTATACGGCTTTCAAAGCTGCTCGTCTTTTTCTTGCTGTGAGATATAAAATTTGGTCATTTGAAATCATTGCGCAGGTATAATCAGACACGGAGGAGACCCTATATTTGTATTTGTAGGAAAAACATCTTAATAAGTAATCTTTGTCTGCTTTGTCATATAGTGCATGAACCATAAGAATCATGTTTTCTGTCTTGTGCAATGTTTTGTCCATTCTTCTCTAAACTTCAATCAATGTAGACTGGCGCTAGTGCGTAGTATGTTTTGTTGGAACGGCCAGGCGTACAAGTTTCTATTTTAGAAATGATGCAAGTAAAATACTTGCTGAGTGGTTGATAGCAAACAAGCCGCGCGACCTTCTGAAAAAATTATCTCTAAGGACAATCAAGGTCCGTTTATACCCAGCGCTAACGCGTCCAACGCGAACACGAACGCGAACGCTAATTTTGAGCGGTTTTGCCATTCAAATAGAGCACGAGCCCGAACGCGGTATCCCGTCGACGGTTTTTCCAGGAGATATTACAGGTCTGTTTATACACAGCGCGAACGCGAACGCGTCCAACGCGAACACGAACGCGACCGCGACTTTTGAGCGGTTTTGTAATTAAAATAGAGCACCAACCCTAACGCGGAAAACCGTCGACGGATTACGAGGCGGTTCGTCTTTTACTTGCTTGAGATATCAAATTTGTTCATTTGAAATCATGGTGCAGGTGAGGTATAATTAGACACAAAGAAGATCATAGTTCTGTATTTGCACGCGTTCGGGTTCGTGCTCTATTTGAATGGCAAAAACGCTCAAAAGTCGCGGTCGCATTCGTGTTCGTGTTGGACGAGTTCGCGTTCGCGCTGTGTATAAATGGACCTTTACTTTGTTCATTTTGAATTATGGCGCAGGTATAATCAGACACAGAAGATCACAGTTCCGTAAGTGTACACAAAATACTCTTAATGAGTGATCCTTGTCTGCTTTGTCATACAGTCCATGATTCTTTTCAATGTCAAATATCATAGCTTAGAACTGTCCAGCAACAGTAATTTGTATGAAGAAAAATTAAAATCCAAAACATCATTTATGTGTTACGTATTTTATTTTACGATGTTATAAGCTGAAATGGTCCATTTCATTTATAATTACGCTATTTGTGGTTTATCCGAGGAAAAGGGAAAGTCCTTAGGACATACAGCCTGCGCAAGGAATGTAGCAGTCTCGGTTTTATTGAAGCTGTTTATCAATGGTAATGAAAGATGTCACACCACTGAGTTTTTCGAATATACAAGATTTAACAAACACTTACTTTAAACACTTTTTGAATTTTAGTTGTTGTGTTCTCAACTACATGCAAACAGATAAAAGGTATTATGAACAAAATGTACTGAAAAATCGCGTAGTGTTGTAACAGGTCCTTGAACATTAGAAAAGGAGCGTAACTTTATGTTTTAACGAAATTAACTTGTCACTACTTTACTGAAAATGTTCATTACTTTTCAGGCACGTTGGCTGCGTGCCTGTCCACGTGCCGTTGATGCATGTCTGCTCTACGTTGGTGCCATTAAGCTGATATCCAATGTCACAGGAATAATTGGCGACGCTGTTCTCCGTGAAGTTGGCCGATGTGTCAACTAGCAAACCAATGTGGGAATCTGGTGCCTGGCAATCTGGAGATAACAAATAAATAAATGAACAAATAAACGAACGAACGAACGAACGAACGAACGAACGAACGAATAAATAAATAAATAAATAAATAAATAAATAAATAAATAAATAAATAAATAAATAAAATATGCCCTTTATTTTTCGAAAAAACACACATTTGAGACTTGACCGCTTTATAGATCAAAGGTCCGCAGCACAAGTGATGGCGTGTATTCAAGCCTGTTAAGATGTTAATTACTAATAATTACGCTATGTTGTATAGCGTGATTTAATTAATACGATATAGATGCATGCAGATTTTTTTATCATTTCTCTATCAGGTGTAAAACACCTCGTGATCCCGGAAAATTAACAATTTCACTCGAAGCTACGCCACTCGTAAAAAAAAGTTTCGGGGATCATTCTGGAAAATAAAATGCCATCTTTTGCAAAATATAACAATTGTCTTCTATAACACAAATGATTAGGTCCTAAGCGATCAGAATTTACTGGCTATGTTTAAGTTTTACTTTTAATGGCGGGTGTACAAATCTTTTTTAAACATTTTTTGTAAATATATCAATATAAATGGTATTTTATCGTCAAACAGAATTAAATTACAACAAAATAACGAAACATGTTGTGAAAATACATACAAAAGCATACATGATATTGTATCGATTAAAATCTTGACTGCCACCAAAAGTCTAAATTGAGATACAAGTGGCTACTACAAAACGGGATTCGTATGAGTCTGTTGAGAAGCGAAATAATATTTCAGATTAAAAATCTCTCTTAAAACGTATGTTGCGGCATTAGGTGTTGTAATTGGTACACTCACTTTTGTGCTTTCTATATGATACTTAAATTTTATAATTATTTACATGGTCGTACATGATTACTGGCATGATCGTGCACCGTCCCTTTAAACAAAAGTTCCAATCCTATTTAATGTAATTGGATTTTTTAGGTTTCTATTTTAAATCCATATACAACGAATCACACTGATTTTAGTCAAAATCTCGCACGCAACTGCTTTAAACGAGTAGATTGTATTAGTATGCAAACAAAATCAACGAAAGTAATGACGCTTAAAAGCCATTTATACTTTGTTCTTATAAAAATATAAAATGTCTTATCTTAAAGGAGTTCAAATGCGTATTCAAATATTATTGACATTTAATTTAGCAATAATGCTTAATAAGCCATTTGTACTTTGATTATAATATAAAATGCCCTATCTAAAGTTTAAATGCATGCGACAAAACATTTATCAAAGTCCAGTGCTGGGGCTGTCATACAAGCCTTTTGAAAATACTTGAATTAATATTTAAATTGTACGTTTCAGTTAAACATGTAATATATCAATTTAATATTCTGACAGAAACGCTACATGTTAAAATTGAGAAACAATACGTATATATCGCAATTGGCAGTTTATGACGTCAATCGGACGTTGCATACAATTTGCACATGTCCACTTTTATGAGTAAAGTGAAGATGACATTGTTTTAAAACAACTGTTGTTTTATGTTAATTTATTTATTTATATCTAGTAAAAAAATCCAGAATGAAAATATACTAATTGTTTGGAAAGATGCAATGAAATAATATAATTATTTAAAAAAATTCTAAAATCTCAGTCTAGAAACTTGAATGACCCTCGCATTTAAATAATTACAAATCAACTATAGCGGTATGTACTTTTTATTTAATATAGTTACTATAAATTTTCCTATTTAAAAGAGTATTTAAATAAAATCAACGGTCGCAATGATAAAAGCCTTTTGTACTATGTTTAATATGGTGTAGCCTCTTTTGAGTCTTTTGGCGCGTTCTTCCAAAACGGACGGGGCGGTAAATCTGTAAAACAACACCATGAGCTAACGATTTGCCCCAGCGAAACTAAACAACCAGCGCGCGGTGCCACTAGACGATGTAGGCCACAAATTCCACTGTACTTTATTATAATTAATTGTTGTAAATATAATAATATAACAATACAATTAACATGTATTACCTGCTGATATGAATGGCGGCGTAAACACGCAGAACAACACAGCAGCCACCGCTACTAACATCCGTGGTGTGACTTCAAAACTCCTTTAACATTAGAACACACATTATCACCACATAAGTGTTAACGCATTGATTTCTAAATTAAAAACCAACAACAACAATACACAGATTAATTATTCTTGTAAGAAAATAGTCTTTACACTTTAATTGTACAGCAATGATTGTAGATTTAAGTCATTTGGGCCAATCAATAGAAGTCGTCTTCATTTTAATATCATTTGCTTTTGATACGACGATAGAGCTGTATAACAGGTAGTGATATGTATTAATAGACTGTTTCTGAAACTGGCGTTAAATATTAAAGTGCAAATGTTTACTTTTGTAATGTAAACGTGCCCGTGCTGATTGTATAACGGTTGTCTGTACCATATCGCAATATTAGTTATTTAACAAATACTGTCGCAAGAACCTATTCAATAAAACAATGTTTCAACAAAATATTTGTTTTTTGTTTTACATACTGTAAAAGGAACACAATTTAATTCACATATTTTCGTCTAATTGTGTTTATAAAGTATCTTACACATTGAACACGTCAAATTAACTTAATTAAGACATGGCTATTTATCAAACAGATTTAACTTTAAAATGCATCCTATGCGAGTGCATTTCTCACAATTTACCATAAAACCTGTAAATAACTCTGAATGAAGTCCTTACCTCATGATAATGTAACGATGAAATAATAAAATATTTAAAGGTGATGAACTTAATGCCAAAAAATACGAAGCGATTGTCCGTGTTTGCCGTTTGACATAAACGCGTAAACGCCCAACAGTTAGACGGCAAAATGTTTACATCGTAAATCTGTACATGTCAAACAATATTTCAATTTCTGTAAATTTGTATGTGAAATAACCCCAAAAGTAAAACATGAACTATGTTTTCGCTCCGCTTATCAACGCTCAAACCGTATGCAGTTACATTTGTAATTTGGCTTATATTCCATTTTGTCTAAATGTTTCCTTAAATTAATTACATAGTTTCAACATTTCACATTTCTTAAATAACGCATTAAATTACAAAACAACATATTTCCATTGAACTGTATTTGTTTAGGTTTACATTACCTAGTCATTTTTGAGTCACATATCAGTTATTACAACTGCAACGTTAATAAATCAAATTAAATGTGTCATATCTAATGTGATGACACTTCTTGTAAAACCATGGTGGAGCTGCAAAACTGAGACAGAGAACTATTCCGAATATGTAATTTGTGACACCCGTAATATCTATTGATAAAATATATTAATGATTCTAAATGTAAACACTTGTGTTTGCAGTATTTTCTTTAAGAACAAAACAAATATCGCAGACTTGAGACACCGTCGAAGAATAGTTGGATTAAGGCCTGGAATACCATTTACGTGCTCTGACGCAAGAGACTTGAACATATTTGTTTAAGAAATATCACCCATAGATTTACCTATTCTCCTCGATAACATGTCTTTAATCAATTCATTTTAATTAATTCTTTTCAAAATGACTTCTGACAATGCATTCTGTTTAATGTCTAACGTATTTATTGAATTCTGTTTGACTTCACCTTGAAAGCACGCTTAAGGTCTACATGACAGAGTGAATGTCGAACTCCACAACCGTGGCTGCATGTTTTTCCCATGCTGGATATGTTTCCTGAGAACTTCCCTGTTGTTAGATTTATTTAAGTATTGTTTTAAAATTGTCATTGTTTATAGCATGGTCGATTCTGATAAGAAAACAGCCAATGTCATTGGTGTTTGTTTGTTTCAGATAATCTGAATGTTATTGACCTGTGTGGACGCATTAACATGTAAATATGTATATATACATACACAAACGTGTTTAAATTATATAACATGCAGGTTTGCGTGGTTATGGTAGCATCCGCATAAAGCCTATTGCAGTATTGCTGTATACAGTGCATAGTGTATAACAATCTGACAGGCGTGTATAATCTGTTGTTATTCTGAGTGGTTTAAACCCCCAATGGTTTTTATTGACCGTACCAAGGCGGTAATTCAACATTTTTTGGAGAAGTCCTTTAAGTAATTGAAAATTGAAAATAAACAAACAGAAAAATCCGAAAAACACAAAAAAAGTTATTTTTTAATGTCTGTTGCGTCTTTGTATACTCCGTGTTTTGTTATGTTCTTTGTGTTTTTGTACGGGCCATTTTGTCATGGCACCCATAAACATGACCTGTCCACATTGTTTACTACATTTTTTTGAACATCTCTTCCATTTATATTGTACTGTTCTATGTGTTTGTTTTGTACGGGCAATTTTGTTATGGTGCCCTTAAACTTGATTTAAACACCTTTGAACACCTCTTCAATCTATATGTAACTTGTTGACCAGTGTTTCAATGATATTTTGTTTGTCAAATGTTTTACGTTCTGAGTGACCTTGTTAAAACACAGTGAATATATTTCATTTTGTTTACAATCCAATAACCTTTGTACATATTTGTGTGACGTTAGCTGCAGGGCAGAACTCAAGTTTCAACTTTAAGCTGCTGAGTACGGGATATCATTTGAAAGAAATTTAAGAAAATCATTTAATTCATTGAAAGAAATACAATACGTTCACGCTAATCAACGATTGTCTGTCTGTGGTAAATAACATCGTAAATTATGTTGAAATTTGTTTATTTTCATCATTTGTTATCGAAAATGCTACCCTGTTATTAAAAAATAATGCAAAGTCTGAAGCAGACCAAGTTTAATGCGTGTTTTAATCAAGGTATAAAAACTTATATTTTACTCAAAATTGTGCCCGTGCTTGTAGTGCAGTGAACCAATACTTGCTATCTGTGATGCACAGGTAACCATGGTCAATCTTTCCTTTCGGTACCTAGTTTTCTTGCACTTTTATATCGCAATAATATCTAATAAATTTAAATGTTCATTAACAAAAATCATACATGTTTAAAAGAGTTTGAAGAACAGTGATTTTTAGGTCAAAACTTTCACGCAGATGTTTTAAGCCTTTAAAGTTCATCATACACCATAACAAGGCGGTTGTGTTGGAACAATGTTATTACACAATACTTTGAAATTAAATATCACGTTTAATGTCTGGTGTATGAAGATTTCTTGTTTTATGTGTTTCTTGTTTTGCCAGCTGCTTTTATTTGAGTAGGAAAATTTGATCACAAAATGACCATTTATGTTCTTTAAACTATAAGGTGATCTGCTAAACAATTTTTGTAACCTTTATTTACTGCTGACTTGATTTACTTTCAAAAAAATGTAAACTATTTACAGGAACAGGAATATTTCTTTACATTTTAGAACATAACTCCTTTTAAGTTTGATAAGCCGTAAAATTCCGTGAAATTTAAACACATGTCAAAACTTACGTTCATGGAATTCAATGGTACTGTTTGACATCTATTTGCATCATAATTAGCACGTATATTTCTTGTTAGGCGTAATAATATTAAATTGTACACAAAAATATTGTTTAAAAGATAAATAATTTTGAAGTAAACAGAAG
>Ga0224511_10003926_pt1 | contig 10997 bp, 10 predicted proteins | sample SF_May12_sed_USG_2_FD_169988 | JGI IMG/M metagenome (GOLD analysis project Ga0224511, IMG submission 169988) | Sediment microbial communities from San Francisco Bay, California, United States - SF_May12_sed_USGS_8_1 | ecosystem: Environmental > Aquatic > Marine > Sediment | place: USA...
CGTTGCTCATCGCCCTTTATTGTCACCATGGAACACGGAAGAAAATTCCTTATCTGATACCACTACTCTTTCAACGGCCCCGTGTGTTTTCCATGTACTGACATCGGGTTGAAGTTGTAAGTACTTTATTAAGTATTTTTTCGCGACCAGGTATCTCCCGAGACAAGTGGCATAAGAGGAGGAAGACTGGTGGACGTCAAGTTCCAATTCGGGGCAAACGCCAGTATGAGCTTGGCCGCCCTTCCTCCAACACTAAGCTCGGCCACACCAGAGTCCATACCGTACGTGTCCGCGGTGGAAATGTCAAACTAAGGGGACTTCGTTTGGATACTGGCAACTTCGCCTGGGGATCGGAAGGTGAGCTCGGTAAAATGATAGTTGCTGTTTAGTGTATTTGACCAGCTCTTCTGTCAGAAATGTAGCTTTTCAATGAAGGATAAGAATTGCGTGCAGCATACCATTGATCGAATCAAAGTGCAGTATCGGAAAGCGTTGTCGGGGACCTTGGCAAAGCTAGAAAACAATTCATTATTGTTGTATTATCTACCTTCATGTTTGATATTTTAGGCGTTGCCCGCAAAACCAGGATTATTGATACAGTCTATAACGCTGTCAACAATGAACTGGTCCGAACGAAGACTCTTACTAAGAACACCATAGTACAGATTGACGCTGCTCCATTCAGGCAGTGGTATGAGTCCCACTATGCTCTTCCTATCGGTCGCAAGAAGCAGGCAGAGAAAAAATTGGTACGTTTCTATTTGCTATCCTATGCCTCGGGAGGGTGCAAACATTGTACTGGTTGTTACTTTGTCATACCCAACTAACCTCCGTCTGCCTGTTACTGGATATGTGGTTTTGTTGCATAAAAATCAATGGTGAGACTCTTGCAGGTGTTTTGTTTTTCAGTGTTGGATTTTTTGTTCTTATTGAGTTTATATTCTGTTCATATTCCGCTCCATAGGGTTTATGCCCGCATACATAGTACATTGTCCCGTAAAGAACCCTTGATTTGGACACTGAATTATTGAGTAATACCGTATATGCCCTTTAAATTGAGGGGGATCTCGGCCTATCTATTTGGAGTGAACTAGCGTTTTGAAATGTTGCAAACCAACAAGAGATTCTAATCTAGTTTAGTAATTTGGAATGAATTACCTATACAACTAGTTGGCAAAGAAGTGACCATATCTTGGCTGATGATAGTGTAGATCTCAATGGAGTAACATGCAGTCGTTTTGACATACGCATAGTTGCACATGAAAGAGTATCTGTCATAGTTACACTGACGAGATTTGGACTCTGCCCTTTTAATTTTCTCTAATCTTTTTGGAATCTTGTCATTCAATGCATGCTTTAGACCGATGCCGAGAAGGAAGAGTTGCCTTACCTTAAGACCCGCTCCAAGAAAACCCAAAAGAAATACACTGAGCGTCAAAAGAAAGCAGTTGTCGATCCCGGTGTAGAGGAGCAGTTCACTGCCGGAAAGCTCTATGGTAGGCTCTCATTACATGCTTCGCCGAGATGGCCTTTTTTCTGCTAACATTGTTTGCAGAATATAGAAAACTAATGCAATTGCTTATCTGAATGTCTTTCACTTTTTCTGTCAATAAGGATGAACCATTAAGATGCTGAGTCGGAAACGACACTGAACAGTTATGTCATAGTTACACTGAATTGGCATCCCACTGCTTTTTTGGGTAATCGGTCTGAAGGCTAATTGTTAATGGGCGTTTTTGTTCGTTGTAGCTGCCATTTCCTCCCGACCAGGCAAGTGCGGACGCGCTGATGGTTATGTGCTCGAGGGACAAGAGTTGCAGTTCTACATCAGGAAAATGAAGTCAAAGAAGGGCAAATAAACTCTTTTACTTTGGTTTTCAAAATAAACACTGAATGCCGGACAAAGCTCCCATGTTTGTATTGCCTGCATTAGGAGTTGTCAGTCCCCGCTTTGAAATGAAATGTCTGTAGTGCATCTTAATAGCCCAGGCAGCTAATTATGTTTAGAGATTTTCTTGATAACACTTTGGATGCCATGCTGAAAGGTTGATCACCTCATAGGGTGGAACCATTTCTAACAGCACTGGCCCGCCTTAGTTATGCAGTTATTTCAGTACCTCGAGCAGTTTCTTTTGCCGCACGATCTGCACATTCGTATATAGCCAGCTATCTATCTCTGAACTATCTAAACGATTGGTGCTTTTACCAACCGAGCTTTCCCAAAAAACTCAAATGGCCGGGTTGCATAGTATGGCATGCATGTAATAATTAAATGTGCGTATAAAATGCAGATACAAAAATGCTGATTATGCTCGAACACGCATTGGAGATTTTCAATTAAAACATGGCTATGCCTCATAAACTGGCCAATTACAAGATCATAGAGAAACACTAGTCTTCAGATTGTGACTGAAGCTGTAACCTTGGCTCATTTCTCTGCTCAGTCATTTGTACTTCATCGTTGAGCTGCAAAGCAAAAGACTTCATACATAACGGATAAATAATGTATTGTTGCGGTTTACATAGCGAATGAGCTGAATCTTTGGCTTGTTCAGATCTATTTCGTTGCAGGACGAATTCAATCATAGCCTCCTTGCGATTGATGAGGAAGTTGCACCAGCAGTACTCACCTGTGGGCAACATGTGTTGCGCGTCGACTCAATAATAAATCCAACAAGAGTCACAGTTTTTCCATCAAATATAGTTTCATATGTGAAGCAGATAGTATAGATTTGCGCCACTGTATCAATCACAAGGATCGCAGCACTTAAAGCATGTCCCACAAGAAGACAACTGTTCTGAAACAAAAAGTACAAACTTATGTTATTGCTCTTCTCTTGTCACAAAATCAACCGGTGGGTTGCGTGAGGCTTGAGGTCCAAGCACCTAGGATCAGGCTATGGATTAAATGTGTTGCGGTGAGAACTTACAGCGGTAGTCAGTCGATTGACGGCATTTATCATGATGCCGACTGAGGCAAGAAGGACCAAGCTAGTCAGCGTCTGAACTACCAAGTATCTGTGCAACTACAACAAAACAAATGATGCAATGGGGTTGTTCTATCTCTGTAGATGGTATTGTATTATTATGTTGTCTTTCAGACCAGTAGCATTCAGTGGATTCTCACTGAATAATTAGCACTGTGCAATAGAGTAAAATCGAATGCCATTTGTTAAATTTCTAGGATAAGTAGTGGAGAGCAATATTCACTCGTTGGGTGAATGTCACTTATATACAACCAGTCCTAAGCCAGGATAGCTCCAATGGTGAAAATCTAGGTAAGAGAAAACGAGAAAGACCGAGGAAACGATGGGAAGACGATGAGGATGATGACGATGATAAAGTTGATTATGATGCTGACTGGGTCAGAACTTGATCAACTTACCGTAGTCTGGCGCTTCGTTATGGCTGTTCTCACACCCAAAGAACCACTGCAGGTCAACTGCAATAACACAAGTGTCGGATTATAATATCAACACTACTCTTCTCAAAAGAGACCAAAGGGGGACAGTTGAATAATTTAGGCCCATTATCCGAAAGCCTCTAAAAAACAAATTAACGGGCTTGATGACGAAGCAATTAAGGACCACGCTACAGGCTAATTTTTGAGTACCTGTAAAAACCCCATGTTCTGGGAATTTGTACTGGTTGCTGACCAGCACTAGGCGTTGCTATCAAAGTCTAAATGTTAAATCTGGTATGTTGCCCATTAACACCATTGAACTTGATACTCTACTGCTACCAAAATCTGGCAAATGTTATACAATTGATGAGATAGAGAGTTATACATTGAGAAAGTATCTTGTCAAGGCTACATGTTTACGAACGGATAATCAGCGCAGATGGCCAGATGGGAGAGTACACGTGAAGCCTAGTTTCAAGGTTTCAAGGTCATTTCATAAATGACTTTGTGATAAATATTGAATTGTGACAAGTATGCCTTACAAATCATTTTATACGATTCAGAAGGAGTATTTCAGTCACACACAAACCAATACACCTACACAGTCTTATTGGGGCCTATCGACTATAAAAAGTATATGTATATATGCACATCGTGCACGTACTTATGTATGTGGTACATGCCTGCACCAGGCAAATACCTAGAATTTCATTGGCATATTCCAAGTATCTAATCACACTTGCAATGACGATTAGAAATCACGAAAAAGTGCACAAGCATCCGGGACCAAAACCTGGTTTTGACCCCTACTGAAATTTGTTTATGTATCGATTGCAATAACTGAACAAAGGCCAATTCTCCAAAATGCTAAACGTTTTTTATGGAAAGCCAAAGCGCGAGTCCAACACCTGTAATGAAAAGATGAAATTGTCTATGACACTGCGACTAAACCAACGACTGAGTAGGTCTAAGTAGTAGGCATAGCTATTTATTCTATGAGCTATACTGGCCATTATTTTTGGACACATGGAATATTTGAATGTACTCACTAAAAATCCTGACCATAGTGTGAAACCGTAGAAGAACTCCCGAGATAACGACCAGGTCTGTGTTCCACCGGGGCACAGCAATGGACAGACAAAAATCTGGTAGGTTCCTAAAATGACCATAACTGGGTTATCTACCGTGAGGTCTTCATATCATACAGAACAAGTGATGGAGGTCAGATGGGATGGAGTTTAGCAATCTCTCTTCATAGACCGTGGACACATGAATCCTATTTTCAACAGTGAAAGGCATGAGATATTAAATCCAAATATGAATGAATGAGCTTACTCATAGAAATTAAATACAAAGAGCTAAACATAAACTTCATACACCCATCTCAAAAGAGCTCTATGCCCAGGTTTCGCTGATTATATTACTAATGAACATACCAATTGATGTGGTAAGAAAGCCAAGCATAAGAAAAGCTACACCGAGCCTCAATGTGTGCCTGTTATAGATGGGAGGTGGTGCGGGTGTTATGCTGTCATGTATGGACGTCTCAAATGAGTCTCTGCATTCCTCATGGTCTCCCTGAGCCGGTACAATGGGTAACAGATCGCCTTCATCATCCAGCTCTTCAGCAGGAAACCTCATACCGGCTGCTAAAAAGATCACATTGCAGTCAGTCGCTGGTATCACTCGCTGGATGAATTTTAGACCATGATTTATTATGGCAAACTCGTAAAGTCTTTGAGATAGCTCAACACACATGTGTAATTCAAAGTTGGAACCATCTCAAACCAGAGGAAGATCAATAAGCGAGGAGTCAACACTAGTTGGTATCGACTACTACTGAAGGATATTCAAGGACTTCAGAACAGAAACACTCTCCAGAGTGTGAGAAGCTGGCTTAGGCACCAAGTTAAACTGTTGTGGTTGCATTTTGTAATTCAATTATAGATTGGGTCCCTTCACTGTCTGGTAGCCACATGAAATTCTTGTAATATAGAGCCAATCACAGAGTTGCTACCTCGTAAGACAGGTTTTGTGGATCTGCGAGATTAAGGCAAATTATAACTTTCAGAACTTAGTATTTCAGGCTAGTGTAAAAAGGTAGGTAAGAATAATGATCAATAACTATGTTTTCAAGTTAGGTTCTACCTGAATGTCAATTTACATTGAGCGGGGAAACTAGTAAAATCGCTAACTAACCACTCACCAGCACTACTCATACGAGTGACAGTGATACAGACTCATAGTAATACTACCACTCAGACTAAATGTACCAGTACCACTACTATGGATACCATTATATCATTTATTGAGCTGAATTAGGCGACTCATCACCAAACTATCTCCACATAACCAGATCGGACTTGATGTTGGAATGTTGTTCATAATAGCCATGTATCATTCTTTGTATGTATTGTAATCAACTGATTGTACCGGGGTGACTTGATCTCTATTTTTTAAAGACTGCTTGCCCCATTGCAACTTGACAACATCCACATTTGATTTTCACTTCCAATCCGAGGTAAATTAAAATTCACTCTAGTCTACTATCTACCGTGTCAGATTATCTACTAACTTACCAGCTAAGGCTAGCCGCTAACTAAGACGAGTAACAGTAAGAGTAAGACTAAGCGTGAGAGAACTGACTGCTGAGAGTAACTGTAAAACTAAGAGTAAGACTAAGACTAAGAAGAGTAAGACTAAGACTAAGAGTAAGAGTAAGACTAAGACTAGTAGTAGTACGAGTACTAACTAACTAACTGAGCAAACTAAACTAGCTAACTAACTAAGCCAAGCTAACTGAGGTAAGGACAAAATCAGAGAGAATAATTGAATTGATAATCATGATAATATCAATGAATATGATAATAAAAATTATTAAATTAATTAAAATTTAAATTATAAAATATAAATATCATGAAAATTACGAACAAACTACTAGACTTCGGTGATATCCATAATTCAGCGACATAGGCAGTCTGTTACTCAAACCGGTAATCGTCCATAGGATATGCGTTGATGATCTGGAATCACCTGAGAGGTAGGTTAGTAGAATGGATCAACACAGGCCAAAGGAAGTTTCTGGCATTTCACTTTGGCAACCCAACTTGGACTTCAACCACACAATATTGAAAATCCAGTGGGAAATCAAGCCGAGCGAAAAGCAATTGACTTGTCTATTATAGGAGGAGAAGAGGCTCGTGACCGGGCTTTCCTAAAGTGACCTTGACCTGGAAGTGGATAGAGCCGTGACCCTCTAACTTGTAGGATCAAAAATTGAGTAAAACTGCAATGCACTTTTGGTATTGAACTTTCTTCGGTTTTGTTGAAATCGACTGTCTGCCTGCTAATAGCGAAATATCAAACATGTATAATTGTGTTTAAATGAGTAGTTGTATAGTGAACCTATCGAGATATCCTTTCAAAGCTGCTTCCACAGTGCCGAGCAGACGCCAGTGCTCGGTCTGTAGCAGAGCCCTAAAGGGCTCTAGTCTGTAGCGAAGCCCCACCAATCAAATCGTTAGGCGACTATAACACAACCACGTGCTCATGTCTATCCCAGGGAATCCCCATCCGAGTTCAAGCGTCATTTGGTCTTACTACCGGCTCTTCAGTATTTAACCGCTTGACACAGGGTTGTGCTTGCCAGTTTTGCACTAACAGCTGAAGACTGTCATACTAATATGGTTAACTGATTCGTTCAACATTTTTGTTACAACCAAGTTATGGAACTGACCCTCAGCTGGATAACATTAGGACTTCTATTTATATGTATATTTCTCGGAGCTTATCTTATACTACAGATATACTGGGAGGAAGACAACAAATTTGCTAAAGTGCCTGGTCCACCAAAGTCAAGGTGAGTAAGTAAACTGCCATTTTGTGGACAGTGCTTATTGACTATTTATAACTTCATAGTTTTTGCCTATTGGAAATCTGTGAATTTCAAAACGCTTTTTCATTGCGATTTGTAGTTTCCTACTTGGTCATATATTAGATATAAAACGCGCCATGGAATCTGAAGACATGATGATCCAGGACATTCTGTATGACTGGTAAGTGTCTACTTAGTCACACATCTGCATTGTAGGGCTTTTTCAGCATCAACACCTTTTCACATGTATACCTCAGCCTGTCAACACATAAGCAAGACAGCTGTGGGTGGCAACCTTCCAGCCTACCTGATGTTGAACAGTGAGAAATTTCAAAGAAAAAATAAAATTACAAGCAAAACTCTTGCCAGCAATCCATGCAGTTGTGCCATATTATGGCCACAGTTGTTAGCATTGGGTATTTTAATGATACTTAAGTTTTCGATCTGTTTCGTATAATAACCACAGTTGGTAAGCGTGAGGTGAAGTTGGTCTGATCTATAGCGCTATCCGGGTGAATTCAATCACACATAGCCAGAGGAGCATCACGCGGTTGTAATGCCCATGGGGCACCATATGTTTCTGGATTTCCGAATATTTTTACTGAAGGATCCTATAGCAGCGCTGTTGTGGGCACATCCTTCATTTTTTGTCCACCGCAAAGAGTACCTTCTGTTATTTTTCATTTAGTGGTCTTGTGAATAGACTTGCCTTTTTGTAGGGGTCAGAAATATGGGAAAACCTTCAAAATATTCATCCTATATAAAGCTGTCATCATCACTGCAGACCCAGTCGGAGTTAAGGTATTATGCTCAATTCGCTCATCTCCAACTGCATCAACTCTTTCTCTGAGAAAAAAAAGCTGTATTGACTTCGATCATTCGGTCCCCTAAGTGTTAACGCGTCGAAATGGTGTCTGCACTAGATGCCTTTTAAAGATTGTTATGATTTAAAAAAACAATTTCTAAATGAACCGGCCACCCTGAAATCCCTCAAATGGACTTGATTGGTTTGAGCATTACAAGTGTATCTAGGCAACCTTTTTTGGACATTTTATTCAGATGGTAAAATGATCACTCTTAACTGTACTGGTCAACCGTTTTTGTCAATCAGAGAACATGGCTAGTCCTGGTGCCTTCCAATCTTGACTGGAGTTACATTTTTCACATAGGAGGCGCTACTGGGTGGCCATCCAAAGGCGAGTGAGCTATACAGAGCCTTGGTTAACTTGTATGGAGTCAGGTGGGTGTCTATAGCCGTTTTGGTGGTTTTTCTTGGGTTAACCAATGATTCTAAGATGGTAAAGGTCTCATTTCATTTCCTGTATGATGTAAAATGAATAGTAGTTCACATGCCAGCTTAATCAAAGCAGTATGTTGTTAACCATGGCAATTTTTTTGTACCAAGAGCGAACCTGATATGACTAATTTGATAATTGATCCCAGCTGCTGTTATGTAACAGCTGCTGTTATGTAACAACCTTATGAATTAAAAAAGTTGCCCTTGATTAGGTCTGGATCACTGTTACACATATGGTTAGGGTCACGCTTGGTGCTTCCTTCGAAGTGATGTTATTGATGAAAAGTGGTGTGATTGAATGTTCATTTCGACAGAAGTTTCGATGCAGGTTATCATAGCAAACACTGACAGTGTCTCCAAGTTGAGAACTGACACCAAATGAGTACCAGCTAAGGACATTTACCTGGAAAGCTAAATTAATCCAAGTGAAGATGCCAGTATAGGGCAAAAATGACGATGCTTTGTTTCACACGCCCCTTATCCAGCATGATAAATTCCTTAGAGGGTTCTTGGAATGGTTGGCCAACCTGTGCCATTGTTTAGACAGTACAAACAACATAAAGTTTATTTTCAATCGAACCCAGACAGTGTGATAAATTAGCAATGTATAGATGTTGGACTTGCGGTCACTTAACCACTGTTGTAATACCGAAGTGTGGAAGTTTGCAAGGATGTTGTGCCCAAGACAATCATCTGTTCCCATAATGGTACGGGCAAACTATTTATTATTTCTCTGCCAGACTTCTCAGAAACCTAGATTAATTCCCAAAATCCCAGGTCAAATCTTTACCCAATCTGAGCACCAGAGCACAAAGTTTACTCACTCAGTAATTGATCAGGGATTACTGATCGCTCCCACCAGTCGCACAAACTATGGTATTGGTTATTGACCGAGGTAAATTTCTCCAGGATTACTTGTCAATTGGTATTTGACAAGGTGTACTGTTTCAGGTTTCTCGGAGACGGCCTCGTCACTCTTTCTGGGAATGCCGAGTGGGACCATCGAAGGAAAGCCATGGACCCTGCATTCCGACGACAGTACGTATCATGTGTACCGCTATTACAGCTTACTCATAAGGAAATGTTAGAAAATGTCACATACTTGTCAGGGTACCAACAAACATTTCAAGTTTTAATGCTGCAATGACTGATTTCCTAGAAACTCATGCTGTTAATACTGCATTCCCATATCATTTTATGTTCGTGTAGGTTTCTCAAAGGCCAAATGGAGCAGTTTAATTCTAGCTCTGATATTCTAGTGGAGAAGCTGTACTCTTTGGCCGACGGCGTGACCAATGTATCTATGGTGGAAGAGTTTCATCGAATCACTTTAGATTTGATCGGCAAGGTGTGTTTTGTCCGCAAACAATGCCTCGTACCTTTGGTGGCTCAGAATAATTCTCCGCGTTCAAAGAATTATAAAGGTGGCTTACAACAGTCCATCTCCTTTTAGGTGGCATTCAACATGGACATAAACAGCATGCATGACAATGACAGTCAATTCCCAACAGCGATCCGTACTATATTAGAAGCCATGTATGCCCAACTCTTCAAAGGGGATTTCGGGGTGAGTACCTGTGGTACGGTTCACTCAGATTATTTCTTTAGTTTTTTGTCACTGCTAAGCAAGTATTGTCTCGCTCAGCATGAATCCTTGAACGACCTTGTTCCTTTTAGCTGAATCCATTCAACCGCAAATTTTATCAGCGAGCCCGTGAAGCCGTGACCTTTCTACGTGAGACGGGCCGTGAGCTAATCAACGAGCGACGGAAACTCATGCTGCGGGGAGAGCAGGTGCCCGATGATATTCTGACACATTCTATCAAAGTGGCAGGTATGACCAGGTCTCCTCATGTGTGCTGCTAAAATCCCGATGGTTATATTACAGCCTGCATGGTCAATGAAGGCTACTATTTATGGCTTTCCATCTGTTTGTAGACAGTGACAGCTCACTTACGATGGAGAGTATGATAGATGACTTCATCACGTTTTTCATAGCTGGTAGCTTACACCACCATCTAGTTTTTTTGTCTATCTACCTCATTTTTGCTGAAGTTGGTAACCAACCCACACAGACTCTGTTAGCCAGAAATATTTTTTGCCCCAATCTCATTTAGGGGTCAGATTGTAGCCAACCAGACAATTTTTCCGGTCCAGTGACTACAAGTTGGCACATATCGGCTGGAAATTTCGCATGACCTAAGTCACATTGGGCAAAAAAAAGAGAAAAAACTATTTCAAAATATTTTAGGCCATGAAACAACCGCCAATACTCTGAGTTTCATTATATTGGAGCTGGGAAGGCGCCCAGAGGTTCTTGCCAGGTGAGTTGGTTCAAAACAGCTTTACCACTGGTTTGGTTTGAATATACAAAAGAAGAAAATGCCTTCTCCGTTCGCTCTGAGAAAATAATGCATAACGAG
>Ga0224511_10003927_pt1 | contig 10994 bp, 2 predicted proteins | sample SF_May12_sed_USG_2_FD_169988 | JGI IMG/M metagenome (GOLD analysis project Ga0224511, IMG submission 169988) | Sediment microbial communities from San Francisco Bay, California, United States - SF_May12_sed_USGS_8_1 | ecosystem: Environmental > Aquatic > Marine > Sediment | place: USA...
TTATATTTACTTAATTTTATAATGTTGTTCGGATAACATTAAATAAAGTATATTGTTTTGTTCAAGATAATGTGTGACCGTCATTGGATGTCAGATTTTAGAATATTATTGTTCTGTTTAATTCAATGTATTCGTTTGTGACAATGTGGTTTTAGTTAACTTTAAAGACGGTTATAGGGCGCTGTAAAGATCACACATGTTTTAAGACATTACGTTGCATTAGTTTTATTTTTCACAATTGTATCTTTAAGAGATAAAATGTCCCAAAACGGTAACATATTGAGCACTTTTCCTAATCATTTTCTCTTGGGAAAAAGTAATTGAATATGGGGAAATCTAATAAAAGCTAGCGGAAAAGTAAAAAAAAATTGCGATGCCGGAATGTTTGGTTTGAAGCTGGATGCTTTGGCTTAATATAAACTAAAGAGATGCCATAAAAAGATGCTGTGAACCATGCTTTCAGAATCAATGTATTAACGTAAGCATTTACTTTGAGTCAGCTTTGAATTAATGTTTACTTGGTTGTTATGTGTAGTGTCTTTTTAAAAATCCAACCTACAATAACCAGTGTAGTATTGATTTTGACGATCTAGATCGGTATTATAAATTAAAGAAATGTCAAAAAAAGAATTGTTGAAATCCAAGAAGATAAAGTTTACCTTTAAGAGCACTTTGACAGAATGTGTATCAACTCGTTGATGCCTCAAACAACTCAATACTTAATTATGCTTTGCTTGCCAATTCGGACGTGATCTCATCTGACAAATACGTTTACCGACGATATTGGAGTCAACGTAGGACTTTTGACAGCAAAACGCTTTGATTACCTTTTATAATCAACTGACAAAAGGAAAAAATCCCCGTAGGAAACATAGCCTGCTTGTGAAAAAAGAAGCCTCGGTTTTATTGAATTTATCTTTACAAAGCATCTTTTTGAATTTTGGGTGATTAAATCGTTAGCAAAAACATTAACAAAATCCAGTTAGAGCCTATTTGATCTTTTTGTACGATATGCATATAAATTGAAGCATTCGGTCTGATTTATAGAAAAAGATGCCTTAATTTATTGTATTCGTTGTGCAATGGATAACATATAATACTGAAAATCATGCAAAAACATTGATTTCTCGAACAAATTAAGAAATCGATACACCCATTGTACACTTCACACTTTCTGTATTTTTTCTGTTTACTCAAATGTGACGGGATGCTAATTATAAACGCATTCAGTTTAAATGCATGTACATGTATCAGTACTTATTACACATTTTGATATTTTTCGAAATAAATACAAATTCCTTATATTAACACGTGCTACTTACTATAATAACTTTCACCATTATATAAGCTTAGCTTAAAAACACACTTATGTAGCGGGATGACAATAAATAAATAGTGAGGTTAATAATAACCTGTTCTGTAAAATGACAGCAAAAAATGTGAATTTAAATGGTTGGTTTGATTTTAGTCATCGCAAATCAAGAATTCGTAATACAATAATAACAGTAAGAGCGTTTGGGTGTTTTTAATTGAATAAACAGGAGCAAGAATGGGGCTAATTTGATTCGTCCTCATATTTAACAGAGTTAAATTGTAAATCTTTCCTTCCTTATCGTTTTCTATAGTCTTCCAGTGCGGTATGGCACATCTGTGAATCTTTTTTAAACTTTTAATTTAGATATAACGCTCAAGTGGAAATTCCCCTAGGTAATCACGCTTTGGTTGCAAGTTCACATCAACTAGTTTCTCACGACAGGACTCGAATTCATACTGGTTCCATAAACTCTGATTACGTGCAAATACATTGGGTACAGTAGCAAAAGAGGTAGGCGATACCTTTCAGGGTTTCCTTGGCAGAACAATAAACCTGTGTTTTACTGATTTATTAGGATATGCGGTTAGACAACCATTCTATTTATTGTCTGTACTAGTTGTATCTCTAACCAAGTTGCTTGAAATTTCACAATCTTAGCATTCGTAGCAGTTTATATTTTATTAGACTAATACTGTATAAGACTATTCACTATGCTTTTTCTGTTTTAAGTTTTTTATCGTATTAAATATTAATAACAAAAACATGTTGCCGAACGATAAAATTTTTCGATCCCACAGAATGGAGATTGTAGGTCTTTCCCGGACAAACATATTTTTGACAAATTATGGCCATTGCAGTGTATAAATGTGATTCTTCCGCGACACTGTCTCATCAATTTTAAAATCCATACATCCATAATAAATTGTAAGTATGGACAAACAAAATCTTGACCAATTTCAAACTATGACATCCTGTCAAAAACAGTCCCGTCCTTTTATGGCATACATTGTCTTCTTTAACTCGACGCTCCTCTCATTAATGTTATCTTGTTCAATAACTGGTATCAAATAAAACAACCTTTTGATCTTGATGTAATAAGTCCTTTGATCTAGGATTTGCAATACGCGTCGTATTTTCCCTTCGTTTATTAAACCGATGACAAAGGTTAATATATGACTAATGTCAATGACAACTATTTAAACCATATTTAATTTAAAGATTATGTTTCCAGCGATCAGCATTGTTGACATTATATTTTAAACCATAATTAAGAGATTTAATCCTACTCCTGTAGATATGAGGAACTGTCACATCTTATTAATAATACATGTTAAAATATAACAAAAACAATTGTTGAAAATGCGTGAACGTGTAAATCTGTCTATGTTTATTTGTCCATGTATACCGTTCGGTCGATACATTCAGCATACTCCTCACAGCGGTTACGTCACGCTTTGCTACTTTAACCACTGCCAACACAAAAAGCACGTAACGATGGTCTATCAGGTGATTGATTCAAAACTTCAGCCGTTATTTACTACACACACGGTGTCACAGTAAAAATATCTTCCGTAATATTTACAATGTTTTTATAACATATATTTCTTTACTTTCTTGTTCATAAAGCATAATAATTAAAGGAAAGAAAACAAAAATAATATTAAGTATTCTGTTTTAAAAATAAAAGTAAAAAAAAAGTGGATTTACTTGTGGTGACAGTGGTTACTGTACTGATCAGGGGAAGTAACCGCTGCGGGGAGTTTGTACATTCAGTTAGATCAGTGGCTTAGAGGTTACTTAACGGACTACGGTGCTAGAGATTGTTGATTCGATTCCCAGGTCAAACATGTGTGTTATGTTTCCGTTTTGTTGTGTTGTTGCGTTTTTGATCCGAACATCAATATTTGTCATAAAATGTTGCCAATCCTTTTTGCAAATGTTATTTCATTTTGTATACTTCATATACCGAAAAGTGTGTAACCAGAAATAAGGCTATCAAGATAATGACATAGCATATTTAAATTTATTATTATTATTATTATTATTATTATTATTATTATTATTATTATTATTATTATTATTATATTAAACATATTATTATACAAACCAAGCGTTTATGAACACACGTGTAAACGCCACCTTTTCTGATAACATTATGAAAGTTAGAAAATGTAAAGTGTGTACTGCAAATACCATTACTCTTACTTAAGAACGCTTATACAAAAGGATACTGACATTTTGATGCAACAATTTTTTAAACACATTAAACACTTTTTTTTTATTTTGCGAAATGTTTTTGAAAAAAAATATATGTGCCATTTGGAACAGTATTTTGTGGAGTTCGTTTAAGCAATTCTAAGAATACATGCAGATGTGAGGAAAGTGGTACCGACAGGTGACACTTCATACAAGTCATTAAACTGGCACATAAACTAGAGCTGTTTCACCTTAGGGTAATAGAATACTTTTCCTAAAATTGTATTTCAAAATATCGTTAACATGCTTTCAAGATAGCAAAACTGTATATCGCATCGCATATTGAAACAACATACTATGAACTAATAGGTAATAAAACTCGAGTGAACAGAATGTCTGGTTGATAGGCAGACAGTAATTTCCCCTTCATTGGCATGATGAATAATTAAATTGGCAAATGTTATATAATGTATATGCTTTCTCTTGTAAGGAATTTGACTTTATAAAGCCGTAGTTTAATAAGCTTTCCCAAATGCACAAAGTCAATCAGACATTTGGAAAACGATCCTTATTCTTCCTGTTAGAGAGACGTGGTAAACGCTGCAGAAATAATGTCAGCACCTAAGCTATTTAGATGACTCTATGCAACAAATGTCGGTTACAGCATACAATTATGTTGTATTGAATGATCCAGCCTGCCTTGTCTGCAACATTTATTACTTTGAACATCTGTTCAATTTTATATCACTACATCTAATGCTTTTTGACAAAACTGCCTGCCAAGTCTGTTTGTAGGCACAACAGGAGGTAAGACCGTCGTGTTATTGTGTTCTAAAAGCAATTTCACTATTTTTAATATTATTATGACATTCCCGAGTGTCTAACTTTAGCCTCTTTTAAATATTCAGCACTTTTACTATTTCCTCTCTCGGAATATGAAACAAATATTGCATATCGAAAGAATCAAATCAAATAACTGCAACAAAATAATAATATAATATTTTCCTGTCTTTGAAATCGATCCATTGAGACTGAGATAAATGCAATGTTCTTCTTAACTCTTCGAGCTGCGATGAAACTGGATAGCTGTAAAACTACCAGAGGTCATGAGCTTATCACTAGTAAATGAAAACTTGAGCTGCTGTAACATTACACTGCAATATATGATATATAATAAAATTTATATTAATTGCTTTTTCTGATATAAAATTTTGTATTGTTCAAATGCTCTCGCAACTTAAAATAACATGATAATTTCTATCAACTGAACACAGATTTAGATAAGAAAAGTCGTATTGGTGTTTTGCATCTGTTAACAACATGTATCATAGTTGTATTCCATATCATCAATATATGTATTTTACCGACCAAACATAGAAAGTTATTGCGTGTTTGAAGATAACGTCTGAATTTCGTGTAAGTGACACGTCTTTCGGATATTTCCAGCAGATCCCGTACCATAATGTATAATTTGATATCATTTTCGATGCTCTTGTACTTTCTTAATCCAAAATATAAATGTCGCCGTCAAAAGGCTACGAGAATCATGCACTCAGACAAGAGGCGAATTTGTTTTAAATTAACAAAACATAATTGCGTTCTGATACACGTGGCTATATTTGTCCAAATTCACGAGATCATTTGTTGAATGTAATACTTAGAACTAGGTTATCAAGTGATACGTATAGTAGGTTGAAATACTGCTATAGTGTTTTCATTAAATGGAATACATACAAATTATTCTGTTTTTATTGTGGTTTTCTGTAGGGGGAATTATTGTCATACCTTAGACAATAATAGCAACAAAACATCCCTAGAAGTCTAATTTAGTAAACGGGTTTACAAATGTAGCTTACTTTGGAAAAATCATTTTCTTATGGAGTATTTCCTATATGTTTTACTGCAATAAATCGTCATGATTGCGCCATGGCACATCTGTGAGCAAATCATTTTAGGTATTTATATCTGGTGTCAAGGAAATGACGCCGCTTGAAACGTGATTGATTTATGAACACAACGGAGGCGGAACCATACTTGATGTACATATAATGCACCGTTCTGCAGTTCTGCGTGTGCACACACATTATTGTTTCTGCACAATAACCACATGGAACCACATGCTGCTGGATTCGTGGAAAATAATATAGAGCTGACATGAAGTGGTGTAAACTGCACGATCAGTTTAATCGTTTTTTTTTTCAAGACTGAATGAATGAAATATGAAAAGTAAAACCTGCTTATTGCAACATTTCCGTTATGAATTAAAACACAAAATAAGTCAAACAAATATTATTTGTCCCTGACAGATACTGAACAACTCGTAATGTAAAACGTGAAGATCGTCTTGGTATGTAATAACAAATTATATGCTATTACCAACAGGGCATATCAAATATATACAATAATATAAATAGAGTTGTTCAAAGAAACACGTGTTGCAAATAATGTAGATAGGGTCCAGTTTAAGGGCACCATGACAAAATGTTATGTACAAAAACAAACACTTTAAACAGCTCGACCCAAACCTAGCCGCGTGTAAATGATAGTTATAAAGATGGAATGGATATGCGGTTCAATACTTTTACCTATAATATTGGCCGTTTGGATAACAGGATGCACTTAATGTTTAATGCACTTCTTATTACAAACTGAGTTTATCTGAAACGTTGTCAATGTCGTCCAAATGCTTTTTAATAGACTTAGATAGTAGGTTGCTAAAATATTGATTTTCAGCGCAAATGTGACTGCGATCAAGTGAAGGAGCGCAGCACAAATAATATAAACTTGCAGAGTAAACTATTATTATGAATTATCAGTGATATAATATAATTGTTGTTTTAACAATCTTGAGCATCAGTAGTTATATTAAGCTTAATATATCTTGTTCAGTATTTAATAGATTTCTTTTGAATGAAACAAAGTCATGAAGGTATCTAACTAAGCTTATCCACAACCACTGTATTTATATGGTTGCATCCTCCAAGAATAGTTTCACAAAACTTTGCATTCTCTTAACGTTCAATTCAAATGATATGACGAATTTTAGCTATAAAATTCATAATATTTAAAGGAATTGCAAACTCAACAACTTTAACAAAAATTATAATGTAAATACATCGTTGAACATTTTTGCGTGTTTTGTGCCGGCATTTGTTTGTGAAACTCAATCTGTACATGTATAACTTCGATATAAACCAAGAAAAAGAATGTCCGTCACATTAATTTTATTTGCAATTGGAATGCAGTTCATTCTTGTCTCTTGCACATCTATTTGTATTGGTATTTAATAAAAGAGACAATACATGCTGTTGTATTTACAACTCATAACAAAATTACGTAATTTAAATTGTTTCCGTATGGCATATTCATCAAGAAAATGAATTATGATGTATGTGTTTTATTTTTGTTTTGTTTTTTGTTTAAACAATATTTATTTCAAACAATACACATATACAATTACATGGTGACATGCACAAAATTATTGACATAAAACTAAGTACAAAAAAGATACTAATACGTGTGAGATCTATATTTGGAAAATAAATAAATTAATTTAAGTAAAATTATAAGAGAGTAAACGTTCTGCCAATCAAATGCATGTTGAAATGATGTGTTTAGTGTAAGAAACACGTACATTCAATAAAACAATATATTTCTCTTTTTTGATAATTTTGTCATGATGCGTGTAGTTCATTCGACAAAATAGTATGGGTAATATACTTCAATGGTTGTGTTTGCAAATGCCAGAACATATATATGTCTTTTAAAAAAAAAGATACGTGAATAAATTCGAAAGTTTGAATACTAAAGTATAATATATCAAGAATACATTAAATTTTCTTTGCTCTAAAACGTCAGATATGTTAACATTTTTTATCTTATTAGGTAACAAAATACTTTGGTAAAATTATTTTTTTTCGCATCATTAGGCAAGTGCTCCCCCTTATGTATTAGTTTTAAAATGATAGTATTGATTTTTATAAAGTGACACTGTGGACTAAATGAAATGTTGAACTGGACTATGAGTTCTCGAAACTTTAATACTTGATAAATATCATTTTTCTGATTAAAACATATTGTAGACAATTAGAGGAGTCGAGTGAGATTTTTCCTGGTATCATGTTTTATATTAAATTGAAATTCCCATTGATCCAAAAGTAATTACTCCCTTGATACATTTGCTATCGTTTCCTTCATGCCTTAATGAATAAAATATGATATTTTATAAATATGAAGGTCATGAGATTCGCCAGTTACATGTACCATTGCGTTCGAAATCGCATCAACGCAACCATAATGATATTCAATCCTTATTTCTTAAATACATTAGTGTTATTTTAAAGTTTAATTCACATGTTTTTTATTTATTATTATCTGCAAAAATGGGGCTTATGGAGGAAAAATCACATTTTCACTTTTTTACATTTGCCTGTAGAACACTTTAAGAGAAACAAATTATTGAAAGTTTGGAATAATTATCTGCAGTTGTTTTGGAGATACAGCTTTTTAAGTAACGTAGGTGTCATTGCAACAGAGCGAGTAATTGGTGTGTTTATACTGTGATAATAACACAACTAGTACTGGTTTTCACGTCAACTATGTAAATTATTTAGACTGTTTTGACTTAATAACATTAGTGCTGTTAAGTTTTAATGTTAGAAATAGTTTATGTATTAAATAAAACGCATAATATTTTACAGTCGGTTGCGTAGCAACAGTAGAATATGTATATCAATTGATCAAAATATATGTTGTTTGTTTTTGGTCAAACATGCAAGTGGTCATACAGATAATAAAGAAAATATTCTGGCTGCATTTTCCTTTTCATTTATTGGCTGTGACACTAAAATGTTTAGACTTTTATCACAATAATTCACTACACATATTTCACAACTGATAAAACAAAACGTGTGGTCAGATTCAATGACATGTATTTAAAAAATAATGAAACAAACACTTATCCAACCATGTTTACTAACCATATTTACCAATTCAGTATTTTAGATTTTCAATTTTACTGTACGAGGGGTGTTAGGTAAGTTCCCGGACTGGATTTGTATAAACAAAATGCTTACATTTATTTCTTAAAAAATGTACAATTTGTTGATAAACATGTTCTGCTACGATAACAACAATGTAGAATTTTCATTTGAATTTTTTTCTTTCAATTTTTGTTTCCATAGTAACCCCGCCCTTGCTACCCCGGGACAATTTCTACAATACATTACAAACATAGTTCTAAAATTTGAAATTTAAACTTATGAAGTAATGTAAATTGTTGCCTTATATAGCTGCTAGGCATAAAGGGAAACTATATAAATATACATAATTACAGCAATGTGTCTCAATGCAACTTAATCTGTGTAGAGACAGTAAACTAGGAGTCAACACAGACAGTGCTTTAGTGTTTAAAATATCTGAACTAAAAAACTAACCATTTAATCAAGTGTTAACATGATACAGAACAGTTAACATCACATACTGTTGTCATATTAAAAATCTTCATTGTAACAATTACCCCCAACAGTCTGCGCGTTAATAAATTTTAGACGATAGCCCTTCGGGCTCTTTTAATAAATTTTCCATAGCCCGAATGAAATTTTAATAGACCAATCATGTTGTTTGTTTGTGGTCATAATTTATACAAATTATATTAGAAATGAGTTGACTTGCACTTATTTTAATCTTTCTTGTGTTTTCTTACGAACACATAACTCCAAAATAAGTTTTATGTTACATTTTTTCTTTATTTAGACAATGTACTTCACAATTTAAATCGAAAGGTCGGGCTACCTTCCATACAATTCTAATCGACCGACAGGCCTTTTACTCGACTCGGGTTTCGGGCTTATAGACTAATTCGCAGACTGATCTCCAAGCAAAAACGTCACAGTCAAAGTCTCAAAAGTTACAACATCAAGACTGAATTCCATATACTAACAAGTAAATTTAACTCAGCCAAATACATAAGCTATACATCACTGTCACACCAATATACAATGTACATAACTATGTTTCCATCTATAATTGATATATCCATAACCCAAACCATTAATTTAATAACAACAGATTTAACCACAAACATGGACATGTGCCCTATTGTTACCAACTAGCTTGTGGTGAAATTCCTTCTGTAATCTATTGTTGAAATAAACAGATTGTAAGGATTTAAGCCAGCTATGGATCTAAACATAAACACATTTACATGTACATTGTACTGTTTGTGCCTACTTTCTACTTTGAACTTAACCACCTCTGATGTCGCTGACTTCCTGCATGAGACGATACCAGGCTCCATAGATGATGCCTCAAAGTGGTAGTTCTGAGTAAGATGCTTCAGTGGCTTGAGGAACTGTGAAAGAAACGGCCGCCAACGATAGAACTGAACCGGTCTTTCCTCATCTTTAATCAGTTGTGGTATATTATGCCCACTTCTTGATGACAGCGTGACGCTCGATGCAATGTCCTGTAAGTAACAAAGAGTTGTTTTTTATGCCTACAAAGAAAACATCATTTAACAAATGTACTTTAAGGTTAAAATCAACTAGAGTTTGATATAAGAAAGGGTGTTAATGACAGTATAGTTCAAGCAATGTGATTTATGTAGTAAATGTCCAACTTACTAGTAAGTAAGAAACATCATAAGTTTAAACTTCTATGATATTTACTGTACATTTACATTTTAATTGTTATTTCGATTTAAAATAATAACACATGGGATAAGTATTATAACATTAATCAACTTCTTTATTACCTTATATGTGTTTTGTTTTATTTAAGTTTAAATCATTGTTACACTCCATGGTTTCAGCATTGGTATTTTGCCATTTATCCTTCCATACACCGAAATTCCGATCTGGAGAAAACTTTGTATGACCAGGTATCATCATAGAGTATTCTATACTCACATGAAGTCCTGAAACAGAAAATTATTGAATATATTATGGATACATGTTTTTAAATGGAGATACAGTGTATGTGTATTTAGAAAACAACAACAAAACAAACAAATGAAAATCAACGCCACTACATAGGTTATAGTCTACACTTAGAAATAAATTTCCTGTTGTATAATGGTAAATAGGTACCTGTCAAAACTCTCCACAAGGCATACCAAACGACGGTGTTGTTCTTCTTCTCCCTGTTGAATGGTCAAAGTGGACTTTGGCGTGCTTTTCGCCAAAACTGTGATGACCGAAGTAATGGTGTGCCATACTAACAACAGAATCAGCACCTTTCCCAACACTTTCTGCTTCATCCACTAGGTAAATAAATGCTTCCCTGTCAAAAGATAATTACAAGTAGATAAAAATATTTAAATAACTTAAATCAATTAGTAATCATTGTTTAGCCTGAAGGGTATTAATTGTTTAAATAACATAATAATGTATTATGAATAAGTGAACTGTGTTAAATTACTATTTACAAAATAAACAATCGCTGGATCGCTCACCTGAGGAAAAGGTCAAAGGCAAAGATCGGA
>Ga0224511_10003928_pt1 | contig 10993 bp, 7 predicted proteins | sample SF_May12_sed_USG_2_FD_169988 | JGI IMG/M metagenome (GOLD analysis project Ga0224511, IMG submission 169988) | Sediment microbial communities from San Francisco Bay, California, United States - SF_May12_sed_USGS_8_1 | ecosystem: Environmental > Aquatic > Marine > Sediment | place: USA...
TGATGAGCACTGAACACCGTTTCCTTTTGTAAACAGGGACGTTAAGCATCCAATCAAGGGCGACAACTCCACGATCACGTAGCTGAAGATACTCTCGGTCGAATTCAATTGAACGGTCTGTCCCCAGGTACGACGATATCGTCTGAATGTTTCTGTTACTCAAATACCAAGGCGGTCGAAACTGACGACTCGTGAGCCGACAACTTTTCAAAATGTGGATAGTTAATGACGACTCCTTAAAATGCATCTTTGGGAAGAAACTCGTCCGTCGACGAACCCCGTATATGTACAGCAGAAGCGAGGCAATAATAAATCCAAAAAATATATACACAACTACAACAGTCAAATTAAAATTGCGGAACAGATATCGCATTGTCTTAAAACGTATAGTTCCCTGTCGAAAGAAATGTATTTGTTATTGCCGTTGAATATTTCTACGCCATACAAATACTTCATACCTAGTGGTATTATTTAGTTACAGTTCTCATATCTAGAATGCCTTCTGTTCGTCAGGCAAACACAGCTGACGCCGACAGTGAGTTGATTTATAGTAGCCCTCTTGAAAACACACGGCTTGAAGTTAAATGAGCAATATTATAATGTTCGTTCATGAATGCAATCCAATTTTCTGAAATACTTTTCTTAAATTATCTAATTTCACGATAGATAAACCGCTCCAATATTCTGAGGTAAACATCCGTAATTGTATTCCAAGTCGATCCGCTATCGCACATTACATGCAATCATAGTTATAAGCGAAAGGTAATGGACGAATACTTTATAACGAGTGTAATCTGATATAAAACAAGTCATAACTCCCGAGTGGTAAAATACAAAACACCTTCGGACGAATTAAATTTCTTTTCCTTTGTAGTCTGTGTAATTTTAGCACTTGGCGATAAGAATGTTATCTTAGGCCTTGTTCGCCCTCACCAAAATCCAATAAGTTATTCACGGCGCATGCATATGCATTGGTACACTAATAGTTCATTTAAACTTGTTTCATGAAACAATTAAATACAGCAGCAACGCGACCCAATGTGTGTTGTCGGATATTTAAATAGCATAAATACATTTATCACTGAGACAACTGCTGTTATAAATGTAATATTCGTATTGTTCTATGAAGATATTCTAGCTGAATACGTGACCAGTCAATATACTATACGATAATCGGAACAACAAGAACAGCAACAACGGTTAAACAACTTATTTTTTTCCTGAGAAGATAAAGTAGCCGTTGCGCACATTCTATCGGGTACACAATAGTAATGCCGGTAACCGACACATGACTTAATGCCCTACTAGATTCTGTAAAAGTGGTCAAATGGCCGAAGACATCCGGATATCACAACGCACGTTATTCGGCAGACTAAATGTCGGAATCATAACACTTGTCTCGTCCTACTCTGTATTAATATACATAACTTCACAATCGTATCCTAGCGGTTTAATGTCACGGGGCCCTTAAACTTTACTTGTCTATATTGTTTACAACATATTGTTTTGAACATCTCTTCAATATATTATAAATAAAACAACTGCGTCTTTATGTTAAACAACATCTTTTTGCCTAGTTATTTTCAGTATCCTAGATCATAATTAAATAATGAAGTGACACCAGAATGCCAAATGCCTGGTAAAACATTGACATATTGTGGGTTAGTTGTGGATCTGACTTTTCCTATCATCATGATGTGACAGCATATTACCTGTCAAATCACTTGACACTGACTGGATTTATATGTGTGTTATAAATGAAGTATTTTATCAGTATAATTCCAACATTCAAACATTTGTAACAACCATGTTAATGAAGCATACTAGATTTAGACCATCTAACCATCTTAAACACAAATTAAATTATCCAGTTTTTAACCCGCGTTCCAAAATAGGGGTCAAACTATTCTGTGATAGGGACTGTTTTGCAAGTAAATAAGAGTTTTAATGAATCCCATGCTTATATTCGGATCTGATGGGGATTTATGGAAAACATCCCCCCACACACAAAAATGGGAACACAGGGCTAGACATGCAAGATAATGGAAACAAAATAATATGATTGTTTGCATCTGCCAGACCTTAATTTTGCTTTATATCTGATAGCAATTTGTGCATCGATAGATAATAATGGCGATGGATGATTTTTGTTTCTGTAATGTAAATGAATTGATCTTTACATGCGTAAATGGCCAGCCTTGAAAGCTGAAATATTGCTGTAGCGTCTGGTTCGTTCCTCTTATTAAAAATACAGTTGCATGTTGTGTCCGCGATTTAAGCCAACCTCATTTATTTTATCAATTTATGTCTATTAGATGAAAAAAAGCTGCCAAGTGTGACATATGCGGGGTGGTAAGCTTAAAAAGATATGAAACGTGCATACTTAACTTTTGATGTTTGACTCATTATATGTGCATGATTATTGTTGTCAATTACTCACCTTGCTCCCAAAATATAAATTATATTGATAATGTGCTTTTGGCGACATTGTTTCAAAGGGTTGACAAAATGCACAACACATACACAATTGTACATATGAACATTACCAGAGTTTTCTGTAAAAGTTTGTCGTGTAATTTATTACATTTATTTTATTAGAAATACATAAGATGCCAATGATTATGAAGAAACGTAATAAATATTTCCGTATAATTGACATTTTTAAAGTTTTTGTTTAAATATCCTTACAGCCATGCTGGAATGAGTAAGGCACCATTGGCAAAATAATGTTCAGAATGAATTCCAGTAATCTTCTGTGGCATTGACAGCAAGACAAATGCAATTTTGACGTCGGAATAATTACAAACGGAATCTCCCAATCTCCCAACTGCTTTTGCGGTTGACACGACGATCTGAGGTCTCTCTCAATTCTTCCTTGAAACATGAAAAGAAATTTGTTTTGAATAACAACATTTACAACATAACTATTTCAAATCTGGGGACAGACTTTTGCACAGTCATGTCAAAGGATGTACATATTCTCTTTTATAATTTGCAACACACTAAATGCTGTTAACGTATTTTGCAATGGTCACTAAGAAACGTTAATCAAAACAATTATGTTTTAATTTAACACAAATTCAAAAGCACAATGCGTTTACGGTTTAACCGTCATTTCAATTGCACATTTTAGACCGAGACGAGTCATGGTCTTACCTGCAACAGCTTCCAATGCCTGAAAGGTAATGATCCATTAAATTCAACTGAGAAAAGGGAAAGCCCTCAGGAAACACAGACTGCATGTTAAAAACAATATCATGGAAACAACTGTTACAGTTTAAATGGAAAAGATGTTCAACGAAATGTATTGGTGTAAATGTATCATATATGTTTTATTTTTGCATACATTAAAATGCTGTTCTATGATATAATGCATAATGATATGCGGACAGGTTATACTATTTTCTTTAAGTAACGCATTCTTTGTGTCTAGTTGAACAGAAATTGTCAAATTAGGTAGCTTGTTACCTTTGTTCAAAATAAGACCATCTTTGGATTATGCATAGTTTCGTTAATTGGCTTCTAACGATTTCAAGTTAAAAAATAAGAACATAGTTAAAGGGTCAATGTCACAATGACTGCATTCAATTTAAAAACAATTATGTAAGGGTTTTTAAACATTAAGTTGTTCAGTCAAATTGACTTTTAACAAGAATAGAAAATCATCATTTTCCTTTTGATATACACATCCCTTTCCTGTACATGCCATTTGATTCGATTATTTGAAGTTATGCTGTGTTTCGTCAATGATCAGGTTACATTTCCGCTGTTTATGAAAATTGTCCAACCCAAGTGTAAATAGTAAGGGTAGTACTACTCATCCTGATTTAAGGGTAGGAACGAATAGCCGAATAAAGCATTCATGTCATAAACATTACACGAGTTAAGTGTCTGTGTCGGGGGTTAACCTCACGACATTTGGATTGCACTGGACTGCACCGACACAGCTATCGGCGTTAAAAAGTTAATATAGAGTTTAGAGTTTTTTACCTATATACATTGGGCACTAAGTACCCATTAGTAAACATTAACACATAAATAAAGGTCAATGCAAGACAGCGCGTCGAACAAACAAATATATACATAAATGCGTATGAACATACACTATAGTATATACAGCTTGGATTCATGTATAAAAACGTACTATACAGAATATCAACATTTACCAGAAAAAAGGTGTATAGTTTCTGAATGTTACGCTGTTTTCTATCATATCAGTATTATGGTACGGTACGAACAGCTGACGTCAATATTAAATGTTAAATGTCTGTAAAATAATTTGATAATCTTTACAATGTTAAACATAGAGTTAGGCTTTTCTATTCATAAACGTTCTTGATTATATCAGAGTCATTTTTATAACGAAACAGAAAACACCTCTACATCAACATAATAACATATAGGTTTGTCTGCTGTTAATTTACTAAGTTGCATAGCATAGTTTGTTTCTAAATACGGTTTCTTTTCAGTTTGTATTTGGATGTAGCAAATGACTTCCAATGAGCCCATATATCTGCTATTTCCTTCTCAAGACCCAACACAATGCATTTATGAGTAGAAATATTTACCAGTTTTATGTAAATTTGTTTCTCTTAAGAATTAATAAATCATAACTGTCACGACTGCTAATGGTTTCTATTCGCTGGTAGTACAAAGTGACATCCCACTGGGAAATGAATGTAACCATCTGGTACTCACAATATTTTGATGTAAGTCACGGAATGATATAACGGTTTTCAATGTGTAGTTTTATTTTTTTGGTCCTCAGTGATCATGGGTTGTATGGTGTTTACATTTGAAAATAAAGTTCTGCTCATGCGCTATGGGGCGTCTGTGGTGTAGCATCTTTCATTACCACTGATGAACAGTTTCAATAAAACAGAGGCTGCTATTTTCCCATGCAGGCTGTGCTTTCTGAGGGATTTCCCTTTCATCAGTTTAAATTTATTATAGAAGAGTCCCTATTTGCGTTCAAGTTAAATTGACATACATGTAAACACTTTTCTTTAAAGAGATGTTATAAGTGTAATTATGCTTATCTTGTCTTCCGTACATGTAAAGCAGAGCATACAAGTAAACCTTCTTCAAGTTGTAATGTCGATATACTTTATAACTATGGCACTAGGTTAGGTCTCAGCCTTCAGACCATGTTGTGATACATAATCATCAAAAAGTAAAAGTTTACTTGTCACGTAACAAGACATGTTGTGCTTAATAAGTGTTATCAAAACATATTTCACATTTGCTAAGATCACCACTGGCCGCCCAATATGTAATTCACTATATAAAAATTACACGCAGCTACACAATTATATTAAATAGACATCATTTAAGGTAAAAGTGAATTAGATTTGTATTTCAAGAAAATTATAAATTATTGTCGATTGGTGAGATAGTTTTATCTTTAGGTGCCAGACATCAAACGTCAAAATTCGTCATTAATCTTATGATGTTGGCCGCATTGACGCTGTTAACATGCAAGTATCAACACAAACGTATTACATTTCATAGCAAAGAATAAAAGAACAAATTAAAGACGGTCTTTTTGTCAATTCAAAGGGACACAATTTAAATATAAAAATGAAGAATGAGTAAATATTTAAGGATAAAAGTGTTAGTTTTCACTGCATCTGATGTGTTGCACAACAACAATGCATAATGAGAAAGTGTTCAAGACATTTACGATTTTAAATATATTAACTGTCTAGCCATCCGGTTCTTGTCGGTTGTTAACATTGAAATTTATGACAAAATAACACTTATAAGGTCGCTAACATTAAAAGACATTCTATTATGTTTTTATAAACATTATTGACAATAAATCAACGCACTGTGTAATTGAGGTAACCTTGCATTACTTTGTCAGTCTGAGCGGTATATGATTTATATCGAGGGCAGGAATGTTTTGACATTGTGCTGTCTTTCATTTGGCGTAAAGTAGTTACATTTGTATTGAGACGACCTAGCCACGACGTGTTTTTAAAGACATAAAACAGGTTTACCGCCAACGATTTCATTTGTGGATTTTACTCCATATATTGTCTCTCTATATTGGTTTGTGAACATAGTTAGCAACAATAATTATTTTCAAAGAGATTTTCAAAATTGACTGGACGAGAAACTACTATTGTATTACTTTAAGATCAAAAGCATTGACTGTTGCCAAGCATATTAACTATAACAAATTAAATTTTAGTTATACATGTGTGTTTGAACAAACACAATCTTTTATTTATGTTATCCAGTTTACACTTTTTATTCCTTAGTTTGTATTATAAATATATTTTCAAAAATATGTAACATTACAGTACAAATTCAAGTATACAATGAAGGCATAACTATTTTTATGCAACTCTGACAACATTTTATCATCAACAGTATCTTATTACATATTGAGCTCGACTACTGTAATAAAACTTTTTTTCTAGTAATTATATATCATCATTTTGTGTAATACACAAGACAGAAAAGTCCGTGGTCTTGAATGAAGTTTTTTTCTACCAATGTCTTAACTGCACGGTTGATACTTTGCATGTACTTTGTGTTTTCTTTGGTATTTCAAACAATAAATCCCAATACCTTTTGCCAAACTTCAAAGGAAACATATAAGAAAAGTAGTACCGTTTTATCATAATGTCACAAGGCATGGCGTATTTAAGTACAAATGGATCATTGCTACACAACATAATACTATATAATATAAATATTATATATAGACAAGTTTTACACATACAATGGCCATTAACTGTTAACATTTTTATATACAACAATTTATGCCGTCACAAAAAACAAATTGATTATTTTTGTTGAAGTGAACCTACCGTGTTTCAAGGTTTCATATTTCGAAAAATAACAATTAATGATAAAGTGACACTTAATATTTCGGTCTAATTGAATGGTTACTTTTGACTCAAAGTCTTCACGCTCCAAGGAAAACTTTGGTTGACGCTAGGAGAAATTCTGATTTTCGTTAAATATAATTGTTCTGGAGGCCTTTTCTACACCTACAAAATACTTGTTCTGAATGATGTTAAGTCTTACAAATGTGAATAAGTTTGTTTGTACATAAGATTTCCCCCCATTCCTTTGATGCTGTGTTCTTACACACAACGATAAACAATTGGTTCTGTAGTTGAACACTACACATTGATGACACATTTGTTTCTTCCTAACAACTTGCGCGTGCGGACGCCGAAGTGCTCGTTCTTTCATGCATGGGTTGCGTTAATAGTGTGCAACTACGCGATTACTTGTATCAATTACTGAGCTGTTTGTTTTGAAACAATTAAATCGTGAGTGCATGCGGTCATTTGCCCGATAGATTAATTGAGTACACCTTTGACACCCTTTTGTTCATTAAATTTTAATGGAACTGTCTCGTAGTTCTACCAGCCAAGAATTCTCATTAAACCTTTTATTTAAATTGTAGTTAATGACATCATTAATTTTGTAGAACACACTACAGAAACACTTGTTCTTAAATAAAGACTTGAATATTGAAATCACAAACTTGTTTTCCTCAAGGGGCAACGGCATCATCAATCAGTCTTTATTCTCCCCGGTGCCTGTACACATCAATGACATTCCAACACGTGTTATACACGTACTTGGTATTTACATTCCTTTAATAACTAAAACAATTAATCGTGTTGTTGTTTTTCAGAGAACCTATACAGACAATCATAATAATTATTATTATTTCAAATTGATGATCAATGATAATACAATACGTAGCGTGGACAAATACAAAGGGACCAATCGCTATGCGTTTGACAGCACGAATGGGTATACAGCTTTTTTTATCAAACAATGACTGCTGATTATTAAAATGATGTTGTATACAACACTTTTTGGTTTTCATGAAACGTTGGCTCTCGCTGTGATGTTGCAAAATGAATCCTAGAAACGTCACCTCCGGTAATCACACAACTGTCAGTGTCTGGTAGTCGGGAATAACGCAACATAAATTTCCCAAGAACATCTTGTACATCTTGTTCTTTTTTATGATTAAGTGTTGACATTTGAGTTATGTACAGTGGTACACGTAAATGATATTTGTTATTTAAAGGTTTTACCTCTAAGGACCTAGCGCTGGATGTTTTTTTCGGTTGTTGTATTATTACATAGTTACAAGGGTTACGAATGGGTACTGTATGTTAACATGTTAACAATACAACTTCTCAAACACCAACGAATAAACAGACACAAGTCTCATTTGCTTGTTTGATTTAACGTCAATTTGCAACACTTTCAACACTGTTTAGTAGGGATAACCGGTAAACCCACCGAATGTTGAGGTTATATCACGAGTGCCATTTCACTAACCAGCGTTCCTCTGTTCACCAATACGAGCCTTAACTACACTAGCGATTGATTATTGTTTTATTTTTCATTGCGTGCCAAACTTATTTTACACACATGCTAAGGATGGCGTACATACATTCGTTTCAAGGGTCAGCTAACGCATCCACCACGTCTGGCACAGCCAGTATCCGTTGGATGTTTTATCGTGCAATTTATTTTGACACGGTATTAATACTTTTATGAAATACAGAGTATCAGGAAAATTGGATAAATGTTTTGAGGAGTTACCGTATATTACATATTAAAGCCTCGAGAGAGATTCGACTTTGTGATTTGCAATCTACTTAACACAAATACATGTACATGTACATTAATATATTTTCGTGATCTTTGAAAGTATGTTCTAAATGGCAATTATCTGCTTTGGTGTTGTGTAATTGGACAGATTATGTACGCGTACAACTCTTTGAAATTGTTCAACACAACATTACTCAGAATGTTGGTCTGTATTGAACACCAATGTAAATTTTATTCTTCCAAAATAAGCATATCAAATGAATTTGTGGTTGCTAAATACGACCATTTTATGTTAGTTTAAGAGATTTAATACCTTTTCTGAATGGATATCAGAAATACACATTAATCGAGAATGTCACGTAAATCCCATAATAATGTATCAAGATAATTGCACGACAGACATGTGCTAAAATGCAAAGTTATTCATTATATTATTACATTGTAAGGCAAAAAAGCTATAATTGTATCGCGTTACACGTTATTTTTCTACCATTAGCCACATTTAGATTACCACTTATTTTCTTTTGGAAATATTCACCATTAATTACTGTATTACGCATTTGTTTTTAATTTGCACTAAAAGCACATCATGCTACTAAACCAGTCAATAAAAAGTAGGCTATTTAAAATGTACACAGTTTTAAACTAACCCAACTAGACTTTATTTCTGTTAGGCATTGGTAAATAAATTTATTATAGCGGTCTTAAAGTCGGACTTTGTCACCAGGACTTCTATCAAAAGAGAAGCATCCGCCTCAGACACAATTAGGAGAAAAGGGCAGACACAGAGGTTATATATGTAGATTCTTAGGGTAAATATGTCAGTCTGACAAGACTGCGTGACAGTTCACAAGCTCTTAGGCTAAAATTATTCGCAATTGGAAAATTTTATAAGACAAGTGTTAATTTTTAAAATTTTTTTATATATACTAAGTATTAATCAATTTTGAAAGGTAAATAGTTTTTAACATACTAATCTAATACAAAGCTGAACAGGTTAAGCGAAAACACAGTTATTTAATTGGGTCCGTAGATAATTTCCTAGCTTATGATACACAAACGCCTGCCCTTCGATCGGCTTTAGCACCGCGGAGCTTCGCTTGATATCAGGAAATCGACTACCGGATCTAAAGGAAACTTTTGAATGGTAAAGAACAAGGTAGGTGGCATTTATTAAGTCATCATTTGAACACACGCAACAATATTAAAAACAAATTTAAAGAATATAATGTGACCCATATATGATTGTATATTCATTAACGTGTTAACGTTACAAAACAAATTTCAACAAATATTCGTTTTATTTCGATAAACATGTATACATTTGTTGCGGTTGTTTAAAGTAACATAAAACGCACAAATCGCTCTATAATTTGACACTCTTGGGTTGCTTGTGTACATATCCAAGAATAATAATTTTAATAGTCACTTGGCAGTGTTCTTAAGGATTACTAAAAGTGAATAAACACACATTTGTAGCAATGCAGAAGAATCGTAAACCTAACAGCATAAAATAATATGACATTTTAAGATGAATAACGAAAAGAATTTACCCCATTTTTAATAGTTCATTCATGAAACAAGATTTAATAGTGTGAATGGTTTTCATAATAAGGAGAGGTAAACATATAAAAATTACTTCCCTTTACAATTTAATTAGGACGTAAAAGGTTGAAAAACAGTGTATTTTATAATCTACATGGATATGTACACATGAACTATACAACTTATTTAAGGATTGCATTTCATTCTGGGTGCATTTATTGGATCATGAACGCAATGGTCAAACTGGCAAATCCATGAAGCGCGCTAGCTCGAAAAAACTCGACCTATCTTATGTACGGTAGTAGATTGTCACATAAGTCGCCAAGTAAATTGATAGTTTGCTAACGATAGACGACTGTTCATTGTTGATTCAAGTTTGGCTGATTTTCTACAGCTTTTTTACACAAATGGAGGAAAAGAAAATAAATACTAGTATAGCGTGTTTTAGCTTCAGGTAATGTTGAAAAAAGTAAGTTCTTTTTATGTGTGCAGTATTTGCTTAAGAAATCTGTTATTTAAACTTAAACGAATGCAAAAGAATGTCAAACTGAAGGCAGGATTCCATAATGGAAATGTGTCTTGAAATCAATGTTTATTCTTTTATTTAAAAGAATCAACAATGAACAGTCGTCTATCGTTAGCAAAATATCAATTTACTTGGCGACTTATGTGACAATCTACTACCGTACATAAGGTAGGTCGAGTTTTTGTTTTTAAATAATAATAAAATTTCCTTTTAAAAGGAATGGCTTGCCATGTTGTGAAGATGAGCCAGGCTCTGAGAAAATCGCCCTCAAGTGAAAAAATAGTGAATGAATATTTTGATACTTACGATATCTTTTTGTTC
>Ga0224511_10003929_pt1 | contig 10992 bp, 6 predicted proteins | sample SF_May12_sed_USG_2_FD_169988 | JGI IMG/M metagenome (GOLD analysis project Ga0224511, IMG submission 169988) | Sediment microbial communities from San Francisco Bay, California, United States - SF_May12_sed_USGS_8_1 | ecosystem: Environmental > Aquatic > Marine > Sediment | place: USA...
TGTGTCGTCCCTTGTGCTAGTTTTTGTACGGGCCATTTTGTCATGGTGCCCTTAAACATGACATATCTACATTGTTTGCAACATTCTTTGTTTGAACATCTCTTCAATTTATATTTGTATCGAGTTTGCAACATGTCGTATGAAAGATATATAATGTTTATCGTTGCTCCATTAAACATACGGCCAGTGACCCAGGAAAACTGGTTGTACAGCCACTGCAGTAATGTTCATCGGGATGAACAAGTCCATGTTTTGTGTGTGTAATGTAACGTCTGCCATTCGTACACACTTCCTGGAACAGCTAATTCACATTTTACTACCAAACGAGAAACGTTCAGTGCAAGAGTCCTACCATGACGTGTTTACAGTAAAGCCTATAGAAAGCCCATAGAGCCCATAAATGACGCTAGCTCTTACCAGATATTCCCTAGAATTGTTTTATCGTTCATAGTGAACTTTGTAAATGCAATCATTGTCTAACACTCACTAGAATCAAGTTACATGTACCATGCATTTCATACAGGCAATATATGGATGCTAATCATAATTTTGTAACATCTAAAATAAAGGTATTAACAGGTTTCAGTATGTTATACAAAGAGATAACACAAGAATAGCGAAAAAAAAAACGATTTCAATTGATTTGAATTCCAGGTATGGTTGCTTCAACGTACACAAGCATTAAATATGTTTTCAAGGTTTAACTACCAGTAACCAGTCATAATTAATCATTGATGGAGAGTATTGAATAAATAATATCAAAACATTTTGTTCGTTTTTGTACTTGAAAGGATAAATTCACGTCTGTAAATACACGTAGTATGCTATTCACTGACCAGTAGAATTAAAGGGTGGATGTAAGCTCTGCCTATTTCTTTTTACGTCTTCTTGCTGTTTTATTTTCAAAATTAATTAATAAAATAATCTAAATATGACGACTATACATTGAAAAACTTAATATCTCTGCCAGACACCTATCAATAATTATGGATTGAACAAACAAGCAGGTAATTAATAAATAATGCCTTTTTTGAAAACGTTTCAACCATTACTTGTTTTTGTTCTGTTCGCACAAAACATCGTATGAATAGAAATGTCTCCGGACAGAAGAGGCGGGTATGCACTAACTGACGTAGAATAGAGATGACGAGAAGCGGAACCATGTTGTTACAACAAGCCATCGTGTAAATAACTGCCAAATTGATCGCTTGTTATGATACTTCACAAATTAAAAAAACAACATTAATTGAAGTTAAAGTAATCAATTGAAATACATTTACTTAAATTTTTAGATCATAACAACTTTGGCTATTATTTCATTCGTGTATTTAGTTCTAATTCATTGTGTCATGGTGTTTGTAAAACACTTAAAACAACTACAGGGTTTGATACGAGAGACAGGAAACACGTCAACTAATATTCTGTTCAATTAAGTAAATAAAGGCAATTGTATCACTTTAAATTAGCTTTTGGGTGAGCGCTTTGTATTAACAAAGCTGCCAGGAGTTGAGACAAAAAACTTCTTTGAATCCACTGACAAGTCCAAATAGAGGGTAGCTGATTGATACAGTTTATTGACACCAAGTGTTTGTTTTCAATTTAATGTAAACAACGTTGGTTGTGATATTTGTATAATGGAACCATCAATAAGCGTTTTACGGACTGTAGTTTCAATTCTTTTTGTTTTATTTAAAACCATTTACAATGCCACCCTGTGTTAACGAGCAAAGGACGCAACTTTGTAAACAATTGCCAGAACTCGATATCGTGTGTTGACGTCAAATGTGACCGAAAATAATGTTTTGTTGTGTTTGTTTAATTTTGTGAGAAAACAACCGCATTTGTCCAACATCTAGGTTAAACTTTTAACCTTGACACGTACGCTTCAATTTATGACGCCACTGTATGTATGACCATGTAAGTTGTAGGCATCACGAACCTTGTCTTCAACCCAATATTAGATTGCTTATTAATAAAACAAAATTACTTGTAAACAACAATACGTTATATAATTAAACTTTATAAGTTTGTTACACTACATTTTCTTGACACACTATCAGAATTGTTTCAAGGTGAGACAAAATAAACGGTAATTTTTATTGAACGCACGCAAATCCACCCATTTTGATACGCTTTGAATGTGTACACTATATTTTACAGAGTTAAAACATGTGTTTTAAATTCACGTTTTATTTCATATGCTTACCCAGCACACTTTATATCAATAACAAAATAATGTCAAGGGCGAACTGTGACTGCAGGCGAGACATTAAATAGAAATCGCTCACAAATCGTATTTGCGTCGTTCCAGATATCCTTCTGTAACGATTTGGCAGCAGCAAATTTAAATAAAACCCAACGGGGTTCGCATTAGAAATAATTACATATTGACACATTTTAAACAATAAATGAGACGATGTCAATAAAAGCAAACAAAAAGAAGCACTGAATACAATTCTTGTAAACATAACGATAATAATTCAATTTGCCAACAGGTACCAAGTTTGACAAACACTTGAAGTAGAATGGTTTATTTGTTTCAATTCATAGACTGTACGGCAATCATTACAATGTCTCTTTATTGAATTTATAATTGATTCTTACCATGAAACAGTATAATTTTTGTTTTATTCAACGCCGATTTCAACTCTGTTGACACTAAGAACGTTTTATGACTGGCAACAAACCTCTTTAACACTTGCTACGTACCTTTAGACGAATTAAACGTAACTAAGACTGAGTGGACGTTTAAAAAATCGTGAGCTTGTGAAAAAAACAAACAACAACAAATTTTAGGTCACATATACATAAAGTGCTCTGGGTGAGATAACCTGGCAGAATTCTGTCCGTGCGTGGGTGTGTCCATGTTCAAACCGTGCCAATCACTTCCAAGTAGGTCACGTTGTCAGAAAATATGTTTTTAAAATATAATTTCCATTAAGATTTCGTCTGGAATATCAAAGCCCAGAGGTATCACATTTGGTATATATCATCATCAAGATGTTCTTTACCAAAGTCGTTCAAATAATTCCTCTGAGGCCAAACTGATTCTGCCCCAGGGCTCACAGTTTTACATTTTATTATATAAGAACATCATCAAACGACTCCTTATTCTTAACGTTAAGTTTTTTATATAAACACATTGAAATTATTAGTGGGTGACTCTTTATCACAATTGTTGAACTTGTTCCAGTTGGTTACATAAGTAGCTCACGGGTCAGAAAATGCTTTCAAAATGCGATGTTCAACAATCATTTTGTCTGAAGCCACCAGTTCCAGAAATGTTATATTTGTTACAAAGCATGGTCTAGACGTCTGATATAATAAATGATCGGGGTTTGACCCTGGAATAAACACTGGCCAGCCCTAGGGGTAACAATTTATATTGAACTATATCGGAAAATCTTCAAACGGTTTCTTTACCTTAACCGTTTGGATTACAATTTTACTTACATCCTAAAATAACTTTTCTTCTAAATATTACCATTGATACCACAGAAATAATTCCTTGAATACCCGGTGCCATTATCTCTTTAATGAATATTCGTGGCATAGCAACTTTGCCAAGAGCTCTCAGGTAAGCGACTCAGGACCATCATAGCCCTCTTGTTAGTGTTAGAGATAGGAAAAAGGAGGGATGTAAAATTGCGTTCCAAATGTTGCATATGTATAATGGGCTGTGTGTCTTACTAAAATCAGTTGAATTAAACTGATGCAGTTAAATGACTGTCTGAAAAACGACTGGTCATACAAATGTGTCGATTTTTATACTTTTTGTCTCACATGTTGTCAGAACATATGACCAATCTTGTTTAACAATTCACGGAGAAACATTCCGACGGTTACTTCTCTTTTTAAGAAATCTCTTTCTGTAACGACAAAGCCTTATCAAGTCAAGCCAAACCACTAAACAGGGCAGTGCTATCATAACTACACCAGCCATCCGGCCTATATGAGCTGACGATGTTCTTGTGTCAGATCGTGATATCTTCTTACTAAGCGCCAAAGTTGTATTTGATGAATCTACTGTGAGATCTTTCACAAGCATAGCCACTATTTCTTCCGTAGAGAAATTCGCCCAGTCGCTTACGTGGTAGCAAAAGCATGGCATTATGTAAATGTTTGGTGTTTTTGTTTTTGATATAGGTACTTTTGTCAATGGTAGAATGGTAGTTGGTGAATCTGTAGTGGAAACATTTGAGACTAAAGTGGTCAAAATTGTGCGCGGTGTAATCGTAGTTTGGATAGGTGTGGTCGTTGTTTGCTCCAGAGTGGTCGAAGGTGGGTCCGTTGTTGTCGGCGTTAAGCTAGGTAAGGACGTAGTTTGGCCCGTTGTGGTCGTATTCACGTTAAGTTTAGTCGTAATTGTATCCGTAGTGATCGTCGTTTGACCAAGATTGATCGAAGTTAGACCCGCTGTTATTGTAGTTTGGCCTAACCTGGTGGTAGTTGGAACAAGTGTGGTCGTAGTTGGCCAACTTGGTTCCATTGTTGTCAACGTTGAGCCCTGTGAGGACGTAGTGATCGTAATTTGGTTAAAAATTGCGATGGGTGGGTCCGATGTAGTTGTTGTGAAGACAACATGGGTCGTTGTTTGGACCGGTGCGATCGAAGTTGGAATTGGTGTGGTCGTACTTTGGCCCAAAGTAGGCAATGTGTGGACTGGTGAGGTTGTAGTTAGGCCGATTGAAAAGGTAGTTTCGCTAAAAGGCGTTGACGTCTGGCCCGGTGTGACCGCAGATTGTCCCTGAGAGGGCGTCGTAGTGCCGATCGTGTTCGAAGTTTGACCATTTTTGTTCGTAGTTTGACTAACTGTGTTCGTAGTTTGGGCCTTTGAGTTCGCAGTTAAGCTCTGTGCGATCGTTGTTTGACCAGGTTTGATCGAAGTTGAAACGGACGTTTTGGTAGTAACGCCGGGTAAAGTGGTAGTGGAGGCCGATGTAGCAGTAACTGGAAATATAGTTTTGTTAATTGAATGCGCATGACCTGAAAGGTTTTTACACAGAATATACATTGTACTTTTAATATTACCACTCCGTCAATATTACCTTATTATAATGTATGTGAGCACATAAAGTGATATAAAAACTCTTAGAACGACACGCTCATACTTCAAGGGTCACTGCACCTTACTATTAACATTTTTTTAAGTTTAATAAAACTAGCCTTTGTACCCCATACTCTACAAGCCAATATCTGCTGTATGTTTTGTATTGATGTTGTGCCGTTTTTAACACTATCAGGTCACAAATATGGCCACCTACAGTAGCGTTCCTGTGGCCACTAGTACAAACATAATTATTTTCTATGCAAGCGAACGAACTTTCCTAACATGAGACAGCTGTGATATACAAATGAAGCAGACATAAACATTATTCATCAGAAGCACGCTTGTCGCTCCGGTATCGTCCGAGTCCCTAACCGTCGAATTCCGAGTTCGGAAGGACAACTTAACACTAGACTTAACTATGACAATGAGTGGTTGATGTTTACGATGCAACTGACACGTGTTTTGATAGTATAAATATGTGTAGTAAATGAAGTGCAAAATTGCCTAACCTTGTTCGCAAGTCCTGTACACAACATAGCCATCTCCAGATGACAAGCTCCCTTCACATTCATAGAAATAGCACACCCCGTCATGTACTTCCAATGCCACCAAGGACGGGTCTGTTGTAAACTCATCAAAGCATGTAGCTATGGTTTCGCCTTTTTCGAGGTTTTTATTCCAGTCACTGCCACAAGTAGGAGATAAGAAGGTACAGTTCGTGCACGTTTGTTCTGTACATACAGACGATACCAGGGTAACTTCTAACAGTGCTGAAAAGATGAAGCGTAGTATAGATCTGCATGTGTTTATTGAACTAATGAAACATTTTGTGTTTTTTGACAAGACAAGACATTTTATATAAACCAGAAGGCCAATGCACGTGTGACAAAAACATACATAATAATATACATGTAAACAGGTGAACAATTACATAATTTTATAACGTAAAGAGTCAATACGTGTATAAATACAACATGGTATAAATAATAAATTATGATTTATGTATACACGGTTCTATTATTTAAACGGATAAACTACGCATTCGCGTTACAATTTCGGTCTGAATGTTTAAACGAATTATTATATTAAACGTACAAAAAACATTAGTTAAACTAATGATATAGCGTTTTTGACTTGCAAGACATTGTACATAAAATGTTATATCTTGTTGTTGATTTTTATGTCAAAACATTTTATTTAAGATATATTTACAACACATTTTGACGACTGTTGCTCAAATTAACATGATTCATGTTGCAGTCGTCATGAAATCAAGTATTCAGGTATCAATAATCCTTTTGAAAATACACATAAACATAAAACCCTACAACTTAGAAACATGACTTTTTTCATTGAGATATTTAAATAACAACATTTTTTTCGTTACTAAATGTTTTTTTTTAAAAGGTAACTGAACGTTTCTTTTTTTACAAATTGACAATAAATGGGACGGAAGCAGATTATACTATTAAAAAAACTGTAACTAAGAATACTGAGTACACGTGTGCATAAAGTTAACCAAACTTACGTTTGTTATACGATTTGTATTATATAAATCTACCTAAATTTATAATGCATGTATTTAATTATTTTACAACCAGCTGTTAAAATTGCAATGTCATATACTTACAAATAAAAAAAACACACAAACAAAACACGACAGACATCTAAGCATACCCGGAGCACGCTAACGTCATTTCAACATTATAAAGTTTACGTCAATGTTCTTAACTCGGAATATAACATTGCATTAGCAACTAATCTTCATCTGTAAAAATACATTTTTACTTCTGTTTTTAGTTTTCGTATTTGTCCATAAACCAAGTGCTATTAAAGGATGATATACCTCTTAGTGTAAATCTCAATCTAATATAGAATCAGTTGCTACAACATGTCTTTTACCGCTCCATTCACCAAAGATGGCTGACCAGATTGTTTCACATCTTGAATTCAATCTACGATGATAAGTAATATTGTGTGCCTTCTAAAAAAAGCAACCTACATCATTATTTTATTGAAAGATATGCTTGAATCATATTAAATAACTCTATTATCATTTTTACTTTTTCTGTGTTAAACATAATTAACCGCTCTTATTTCAATGATGCATTTTGACGCCATTTCCCTTGTTTATAGGATAACAATGGCACTTTATAAACTGTTTCTAATTAAACAATTTTAACGCTAAAATAAGCATATTTATTCAAGACAAATGATATTGACAATGCGTATGACCCTTGGTAGTGGTTGTTTTGATATTTGTTTCAATAAAATATATCACTACAAACCTATGCCACCAACAATTTTGATGTAAAAAACGGGAGTGCTCCGGGTATGCATTATGTCGTTTCTATGGAAACTTAAAAGAGGTAGTATTTGTTTCTTTAGAGTAATTTTCTTTATACCACATATGTATCACAAATAAAAGTTTACTTGTGCCAAGTGTGCACGCAAACGAGCTATTGAGAATAAAAATACAGCAACAGTCCTTTAACTTCCCAAACCTTCGTATTTTATCGGAAAAAAATGAAATAACACCGAGGCAAATTGCAAAATACGTCAAAGATTGTTTACCTACAATGCTGACTCTATTCGTGATTTAACTGGTGTTGGAAGTTTAGGGACTTTTACGGAGAGTGGCCTTACCTTTCGTATTTGTTTCAAATACGGCGCCATTTTACAAATGTTGTTAAATATCTTAGTCGGGGTATATATTAAAATTGTTGCACGCAACAGGAAAATCTGCAACACTCTTTTAGATCGACATCGATCTCTAAAGCCGGGATAAAGCGCTGAGAAGGGTTTTATATTGTTTCTTATATTCTTAATATTTTATGTTATAATGTATGTTTTTATGGATGAAACGATACAACATGATATTAATAATGTGCCATTATGTTGCTTTCTCTGTTCTCGGGAATCATATTATAAATTATAATATACTAGGCTAAATACAAACATAGTAAAAATGTATTTGATATAATTAAAACATATACCAAATTGAATTACTCATATTTTATATTAACAAAAGCTGCTTATCGGATGTGTTTGTTTGTAAATATCATAAAACAGATAAGATATTTGAAATTACCTAGAACGCAACAAAACAATACAGCTATTTCCGTTGCCATGTTGAATTCCACAATTATATAGCAGTTCTGTTTCGATAAAAGATTATATTTACCACTACCCACACCTAACTGCTTTAAAGCAGACTGAAAGGATAGTCTTATTTATTTTCAATTGCTCTTCAGAATTAGTGGTACTTGTTAAATGTGTGTAGTTTAAAACAAACGTACCCAATAAGTATATTATTGTCAATAACATTTTGGTTTCAGCTATCTATAATTAAAACGTTTTCAATAAGTATCAATAAAGAAGTCAAAAATGAAAAGTTTTGTAAATATTCACCGTTGGTTTGTGTTAAATTATTTTCTCTGTCATGCGACGCGTTTTGTTGACATGCTGATATTTGATTGATTATTCGACGTTCTGTAACACTGTTGACGGCCTAGCACGGCGGTCGGTCTACTGTACCAGCGCTCCTGGGTCTTCATTTCTCCACATGCGACTGTCTGCTTTCACACGTGAGTTACACGAGAGGGACGCGTGAACCAGACATAGTGCAATATCAATATCATACGCAGAACGTTCACCGCCCGCGATGGGACTGGAACTCCAAACCGTCGGATTCGAAGTCGTGTGCGCTGTGAAACATCTAATTTTATACCACAAACTATCTGTTTTATATTGATTTAATTCCATTAATTGTTGTCGTTTATATTGCCAAGCATTTGACTTAACCCAGACAGACATGTATGTTAAATTGTATAAAAGAGCGATATCTTCGTTTATACAATATACATTGATGCATATGTGTTATGAAGCGCACCCATGTTTAAACGTGTTTGTACACACAACGATAGACACACCAATTAAACATGTAATGTAATAATCAATTGTTTTGGTAATTTTTAATCCAATCCAAAATGCTACAGAACATTAGGTAAATCTGCAAAGACAATGGAGTGCATGTCTGTGTGTGCATGTTGAAATATATGGTTTCTAAAACAGCTTACCATGTTTAAACAACGAAAATAAAAAAACAGAATCTGAAATACTTTTTTAATATTAGTTAAACAACACATATATGCATCATTTAGCATTTAACACTAACATGACTAAGGGAAGTTGAACTGTACATTTTATATTGCAGGCAGATACGGATATATTACGAAGAAGTCGTCTTCTTCGTGTACAATTAAGGGCGTTTGCCTTTTTCTACATAGTTTGTAAGTTGGAATTTTGATGGAGACACACTTCGATGTCTTCTAATTTTTCTCAGGAGCCTTGTTCTGTAACGCCATAGTCGTGTACAGTCCATGCAAACTATAATACACAGAAAAGAGATTATGATTGCACCAGCCATCCGGCCAATGTTAGCTGAAGATGTTCTTGGGTCAGATCGAGATATCTTCTTACTAAGCGCCAACGTCGTGTTAGACGCATCAATTGTAAGGTTCTTGACCAAGATATCAACAATTTCTGCTGTAGTGAAATTATCCCATTCTTTGCTTTTGTAGCAGAGACATGGCATTATATAAATGTAAGGTAATCTTAGTTTCGCCGTTGCAGTAGTTGAAAGTGACACAGTAGACGTCGTGGTTGTAACTGGTGTGGTCATAGTTGGGTTTAGTGTGGTCGTGGTAGTGACTGGTGTGGTCGTAGTTGGGTTTGGTGTGGTCGTGGTAGTGACTGATGTGGTCGTAGTTGGGTTTAGCGTGGTCGTGGGTGTGACTGGTGTGGTCGTAATTGCATTTGGTGTGGTTGTGGTAGTGACTGTTGTGGTCGTAAATGGGTTTGAGGTTGTCGTGGTTGTGACTGGTGTGGTCGTAATTGCATTTGGTGTGGTCGTGGTAGTGACTGTTGTGGTCGTAGTTGCGTTTGGTGTGGTCGTGGTTGTGACTGGTGTGGTCGTATATGGGTTTGATGTGGTCGTGGTAGTGACTGGTGTGGTCGTAGTTGCGTTTGGTGTGGTCGTGGTTGTGACTGGTGTGGTCGTAGTTGGGTTATGTGTTGTCGTGGCTGTGACAGGTGTGGTCGTAGTTGGGTTTGGTGTGGTCGTGGTAGTGACTGGTGTGGTCGTAGTTGGGTTTAGTGTGGTCGTGGTAGTGGTATTGACTGATGTTGTCGTAGTTGGGTTTGGTGTGGTCGTGGGTGTGACTGGTGTGGTCGTAATTGCATTTGGTGTGGTCGTGGTAGTGACTGTTGTGGTCGTATATGGGTTTGATGTGGTCGTGGTTATGACTGGTGTGGTCGTAGTTGGGTTTGGTGTGGTCGTGGTTGTGACTGGTGTGGTCGTAGTTGGGTTAGGTGTTGTCGTGGCTGTGACAGGTGTGGTCGTAGTTGGGTTTGGTGTGTTCGTGGTAGTGACTGGTGTGGTCGTAGTTGGGTTTAGTGTGGTCGTGGTAGTGGTATTGACTGATGTGGTCGTAGTTGGGTTTGGTGTGGTCGTGGATGTGTCTGGTGTGGCCGTAATTGCATTTGGTGTGGTCGTGGTTGTGACAGGTGTGGTCGTAGTTGGGTTTGGTGTGGTCGTGGTTGTGACTGGTGTGGTCGTTGTTGGGTTTGGTGACGTCGTAGTTGGGTATGGTGTTGTCGTAGTTAGGGCTTGTTCGGTCGTAGTTAGGGCTGGTGTTGTCGTAGTTGGGGCTGGTGTTGTCGTAGTTGGGGCTGTTGTGGTCGTAGTTGGGGCTTGTGTGGTCGTAGTTGAGGCTGGTGTTGTCGTAGTTGGGGCTGGTGTTGTCGTAGTTGGGGTTGGTGTGGTCGTTGTTGTGACTGATGTTGTCGTAGATAAGGCTGGTGTTGTCGTAGTTGGGGTTGGTGTGGTCGTAGTTAGGGCTGTTGTTGTCGTAGTTGGGGCTGGTGTGGTCCTAGGTGCG
>Ga0224511_10003930_pt1 | contig 10991 bp, 7 predicted proteins | sample SF_May12_sed_USG_2_FD_169988 | JGI IMG/M metagenome (GOLD analysis project Ga0224511, IMG submission 169988) | Sediment microbial communities from San Francisco Bay, California, United States - SF_May12_sed_USGS_8_1 | ecosystem: Environmental > Aquatic > Marine > Sediment | place: USA...
CTTTATAGGTGCATTAACTATTTTGTAACTAAAACCGCAAGGTAACTGTCAATGTCATATGATTTTGACTTTGTAAACACATTAGCTACTTTGGAATGAATCTTAATCTAGGAAATTTCATTTCCTTAAGATTTGTTAGCGATCATTAACATTAGAACGTTGAGTAGTGTACATCAGGTGAACTATAACAGCATTAAATGTATGTACACTTAAACCTCATGTCTACATTGCATCTATAAAATACGTTTTATCCTAAATTGCGACAAAATGATTTGTCATTTATATGCCTTTATTAAGTACTTGACAATCTCGCAATGACGTTAAAGCGCGGATAGTTACTAAACACATATACAAATGAATTTTGCTTAATAAGGAAGTTTTGAATGCCAATCGCCCGATTGGTCCCCTTGATCACCTTGAGTGCAACGTTTAAACTTTAATAAAGCGCTGTGTAACGCCGATAAGGAACCGTATTTATGCGATAAAATGTAATGTAATTTTATATGTATATGGTTTGACTTGAAAGAACCAACTACATTATAATTAAATTGTGTATGTTTTACTATTTCTTAACTTAGGAAATACTCTATAATATGTACACGTATTTATGATGACAAATGTATAAATAAAGCATTTATGATTGAAGTCTAGCAAAAACTCTTCTGTAATCATGCAATTTGATATATTTCATTTAATGTTTACTATTTTCTAAGCGTCACTGTCACAAAAAAGACCACACATGTTGTGTCGTTTATGATATTGAGACAGTTGTCTAACTACACTTACGTTGACATCCCCTGTTGTAGCCACCGGAGTAGTACGGGTCGTCACATCTCGTGCACATGATGCCGTCAGGACTGCCTCTACACATGTGATTAGACGTGGAACAGTTGGATATGTAGTTGTTTAAACAGCCTGCAAATGTTAAGGATTAAGAATGATATATACTTTATGTGCCCGCAATTGGTGAACATCTCTTACCTTCACAACACCTGCCATATCGCCAGGGAGAGCAATGACATCTGTCACCATAATAAGTTCCTTCGTTGAGACAAGGCCTTTCACAGGACCTGGTTTATGTGTCCGACCACCAGCCATCACACTGACAATACCTTACCCGGGACTGAGTTCCCCCACCACATGTAACACTACATGCGCTCCACGGTCCCCAATCCTGAAAGCTTCTGTGAAAATGGTTTGCACATTTTATAATTTTCCCACAACAATATCTACAATCGCATCCTTCAGTATCTCTAATTGCATTCAAAACGAACGCCAATATAACAAAATGACGCCAACTAATATGTCTTTCTAATTTCTCAGTCATTGTCCATGTACCGTATGCACTATTGGTGGCTTCAGTAACGATGATATTTTACAATAATTATTATTTCAGCGCATTCGTTATATCATTTTTTAATAAACGCTGCGAATGAACATTTCTAAATGGTTGAACAAGTGAACGTTGATGTAGCTATGGCTATATCCAAAAATGCTTTGTCAGACGTAATCAATATGACAATAAATAGCGTTCTTATATTGGATCACTGATAACAACTTTTAAATTAATAAAAAAATGCGATATGATTTGACCTTATCAAAAAGGAACTTATTTTTATATTTAAGTGTACATTTGGCAAAACTGGGCGCTTAATGTTGATAAATAACATATTTAATATTCTTTCGTAGAAAATCGTATTACAATATACCTAAATACTATGGCTTCTCAGTATTTGCAACTATTCTTTGAAATATAACTATATTTCATGTGTTCCTGGTGTGGACAGTAACATTTAATCCGAGGGCGTAGTGCATTATAAGCAGTGAAAAGACTTGGCGAGCCAACGCCTTGCTGCACGAAGCACTAGGGGTGGATTTTTTCATTCACACAAGGAACACATAAATATATTGTTATTGCATAATTATTATATGTCGTTGTTTTGTTCCTAGAAAGGCTAAACCAACAGCGAACTTTTGCTTTCTTATACTAAAACAAGAGCGTAGCCATATTTCATTCAATACAATAACGGCATCGTGACGTCACGGCTTTGTGGCTACTAAAATAACATCGTTTGCAGTTCGTAGCTCTGTGTTTTAATAATATCGAGTATTTAATTCGAAAGTTAGTGTACTCTTGAAATCTGGTAAAACGTAAATCCATTGAGCATATTGCGTTAAAACACACGATATTCTGTCAAAAATGTGCATAACACGATGGATAAATACTGGTACGAACTTAATTAAGTTTGTACCAAACAGAAACCGGACGAGTCTTATTCATTTGTTAACAAAGTGTTTTTTGTAGTGATTTATTCACATGGATATAAAATTATTATGTATATATTAAGACTTATTATAAAATACATTAATTAATTAATTAATATGTGTGTGTAATTTTGTAATTTTTTTTGTATCCGGATTTGAGGTCATCGCACATGAAGACGGGATTTTCACATGGCCGATATATCAGAAACATGCTTTTATTGATGTTTATTGTCATTGTGCCCTTTAACTGAACATGTCCACATTGATTGCAACATTTTTTCTTTAAACATCTCTTCAATTTATACGATTATAACACTATCTTACACTAATGATTACGGCCAGAACTTAGCAAAATAAATGCATGCAGTTTTGTATAACATCCATGTAAGACAGGTCGTATGCGATACGTCACGATAATCCATGCACTACTTTTTATACAGAACTGTTTTCTAGCACCGGAAGTTGATGCGGAAGTCATTGTCCAATGTGCTGGGATACGCTTTCTTTTAAGCCCATGTACACATGTCATGTTCGATTTCGAGGAATCTACCGTTTTAGGAATACTGTCTGCATTTTCTGTTTACAAAAGTAAGAAGATACGCGTATCCATCAATGGTATTTCGTTTAACAAAAAACGGTTTGCTCACTATATTTATTTATTTTTCTATTCCAGGAAAGGGTTTTCGCATACGATCGTAATAATAAAATACTAATAGCAAAATTGTCAACGAAATTATTTCTTTTTTATATGTATGTTTCTATTATTAGTATGCGTAAAAGCATTGCAAACAAGTACCTTAATATGTAGGGGAAACAAATATATTTAATATTACTTTCTGTGAGCCCAAAACTGTGATGAATCTATGATTATTTTAATTGGTTTTCTGTAACATCAAATAACAGCGATCAATGCTTGTTTCCTATAATTAATAATAGCATATGCATTCGTTTTTTAAACTCTTCATTTTAAAAGATTAACAATGTCAACAGAAAGTTAAACAATGCATTAAAAATTCTTTTAAAATGTATTCTACAGGCAAAAGCAATCAATCATGATTATGTTAATATAAACACTACTTTTACAACAAGAACATTTTCAAGTTACACCATATTATACAGTTATTAATAGGTAACTAGATATGGAGGTGAACATTTTGACATATTTTATTAAGTTATAATTGCAAAAAAAAACCTTTTCAGCATTGTGAAGTGCTTACTACTCAATAGTTTGCAGTTTAAAATATATATATATATAGAATTATAACCCATCTCTTAAAAACCATACAATTTACTGAATGAAACGCTGACATTTTTAGCGGTATATTTTTGGATTTTCTAATACCTGACAGTTTAAACGGTGCTGAAGATGTTGTTTTTGTTTACATTATTTTAATGTGTTTAAGCTCTACTATCTTGACAGTGTGACTTGCTGTTTCGATTTATTAAACAAATAGATATATCGCTACTGTACCACATTCTACTTTAAAAATGCTTCAACACTTAAAATAAAGAAAACAATCCATTTACCGTTTCGTACCATTTTTCAAGCACAGGTACAGTAACGGATAATGCTCGAGAACTTTTTTTAACATGAAACACGTGTGTTACTGTTCCAGTGATTAGAGGGGATGTGAAAGGTGTAAGTGGCACATAATTCAATATTCGTTTACATCATTTAACAATCAAAGTGCCTTACATACGAGACAAACGTACTATGCTTTACTCATTCAACTTGTGTTCTTTCACGGTTCAGTGCATAATGGTAATGATTCTTATTTTAATATGGATATAGAAACCCAATGAGTAATCCCTTTAAGCTTAAACTGCCATTGTGTGTTTAAATGTATAAATGATGCGGCATTCATTGGCAGTCATCGATATAAACCAATGTTTTATTGTTTTGAATCGACAAGTAATAAAAAAGAAGCCCCATGGCAGCACACTTTATCGGTCTGTATACAGTAAATTACAATAAGCAAAGACATGGGTTAGAATGAAGCACACAATAAAAGAATAAAAAATAATTGTAAACTATTTAACACCTACTTTATTTAAACACGTCGTTTGTAAAAACGTATTATTAGCATTAATTATGAACAGATTATAATTAAATTTGCAAAAGAAAAGCATTAAACTCAAACTAAATTAATTCATTGGACAACACAACGTATAACAATGCATCTGAATTATTTGTGAGCAAATGCAATATATATTTATCATAAAACACAAGAGCTGAACATAAAACGCAGCCCTTTTTTAAACACGTAAATATATCCGTATATTGAGCAGAATAGATGTAAGATAAAATGCTAGACGACTTTCTAAAAAGAAATTAGTTAAGTTCACACGAATTCGCTTTATTGTTTTTATGGAAGGTACACAGTTTATAACAACACATGGATGTGTTATTTCATAATGCTTACTACTACGTTTGGTTACAGCGATCATCGCGATATGCAGAAACAAAAGTACATGTCTATGCGTAACAAATACGTTAAATAAAAGTGTATACATGCACCAGTGTTCTATTGGACGCTGTGATGTTTGAAGTGCCATGTCAATGTGTGTAAGTAGTTGCATACACTGTCGCTAGCCAAGTGACCTCATTGCAAGTTTTCTTCATAAACAGTTCCGTGGGATTTGGCGTCAAAAGTGTTTCGGTGGGTAGGGTGACGTCATGAGTGAGACCGCTTGTGTAGCTGAGGTTCAGGACGTCAGTGTATCTATCGAGCGTTTCGAAAACGATTTAAAACAGAATACTTTATATTATATTCGTTTTCTTTCATTCAATTATTATGCTTTATGTACAAGAAAGTAAAAAAAGTATATGTTATAAAAAAATTGTAAATATTACGGAAGATATTTTCACTGTGACACCGTATGTGTAGTAAATAATGGCTGAAGTTTTGAATCAATCACGTGATAGAGCATCGTCACGTGATTTTTGTGTTGGCAGTGGTTAAAGTAGCAAAGCTTGACGTAACCGCTGTGAGGAGTTTGCGACGCTGTAGGCCACCGGGATATCTGGCAGGTGGTTGAACACGCCTAAAACCTAGTCACCATATTAAACAACTTGCACATTCATGATCCGAGTTAATCTGATAATAGTTGACATGCTTTACAACAGTTCTCTATAATAGGCGGGCGTATCGCTGCCATTCGACAGAATTGACAGCTCTCATCCCAACTACAGCAGATGGCTTCTGTGCGTTGTCAATCTGATTTGATTGGTAGCTGGATAATTGAACAAAGACAGCCAAATCTGGGCTTGACCCGACGCCAACATAATGAAAGTCAACGTGGGCCAGTTTTGTGAAATTATTCCTGAACAATCGATACACAATCTACATTTCATAACAAATCGGATGGTAACGACAGCAAAAGATTCCACGTTTATGTAATGAAGCTCGAGTTCGCGCTTTAGCGATGTTTAAATGTGGGTGTAATGAAATTCAGGTGGCAAGACGTTTTAATGTTGCGCGATCAACAATAACAAGCCTTACCCGACGTGTTAGAGAAGTGGAACATTCGCTGATAGGCCTCGTTCAGGTGCGCCTCGTGTGACAACCGTCAGGCAGGATAATTACATCCGTCAACGTCATTTACGTGACAGGTTTTTGACTGCGAAATCAACCTATTCTGAAGTGGTTGGTAACCGTGGCGTGCCGGTTAGTCGGTACACTGTAAGAAACCGCCTTCTGGAGCAGGGAATTTGATGTCACAGACCATGCCGTGGTATCATTCAAAACGAACCTCACCGCACACAGCGTGTACTGGTGTACAGACATCGGAACGAACGTTACGTCAACAACTGTATTTACGAGTATGACCGTTACGGTGGAGGCGGTATTATGATGTGGGGAGTCATTAACCTCGACCTCAAATCTTACTTAGTAATTTGCAAAGAAAACCTCACTGCAAGACCATACATCGACCAAATTCTCGATCCTGTCGTCATTTCTTTGTTCCAACAACGTCATGGACTTACGTTACAGCATGATAATGCAAGGCAACACGTTGCACGTATTACACGGGACTATTTGCAGGCCAACAACATTTACTTGCTGCCTTGGCTGGCGTGTTCGCCGGACTGCAATTCGATAGAACACGCTTGGGACTAGATCGGTCAACGTCTACGTCAACGTCAACACCGGCCACGAACTACTAGTATCCCACAGTTGACTGCAGGGATTCAGGAGGAGTGGAACAGAATCCCACGGTACCTGCTACGAAATTGGTGTCGGTCTATGCCAAGAAGGTTGACTGCTGTTATAGCCAGTGACGGAGGTCACGATATTGACTTGCTAAAACGAATTTGAAGTGACTACACTAACAATAACGTTTGCCACTGACAGGTTATTTCCATAAATTGTGTTCTATCCTCTGATTTTGATTGGCAAACCATGATCCGTTTTAATAAATTGAAAGTTTGTAATTTGTTGTTGAATCTGAATGTATTTTTAAAAGGAAATTAAGACTGAGACGTTTCTTTATCCCATCAGTATGCAACGATGATTGAGGAACACATTTATTCGTATTACCTTATATACGTAATGAAATGAATTACCGCGTTGTCTTCAAATGGGACCGAATGCATTTCTTTAAAAATTAATAAAATAAGTAAAATTACTTGACAATTATAATCACATTTAAAAAATATTATTGCTGCTGTTTATAAATGCTTATCAATTTCTCAATACTTTAGACTAAAATAGAATAACATTGTACATGTATGTATACATAAAATGATGGACACAAGCAACACAGCGAAACACAATAGATGGTCGTGTTATTTACATGTAAAGACATCCCCTAAACATAACGTTGAATGAAGGAAACGCTGCAGCAATGCGGTGACTTGTGTAAAGGGAATCTACTCTAAAAGACTAAAAACTGTCTTTTGCGTTAGTTACACAACCTTACTACATGTATTATCAAAACTCAACTCAATGTCGCATTATAACACGGTACAATGCAGCAGCTACATGTGGTTGTGGATGGAGAGAACATGTGATGCCAGATAAAATGTCTTTAAAAGTTAATCATAACAATATAATTTGAAGTTTTCTTTGCCTGACCAAGTTAGCAAAAACAAAACGTTGCAGTTTACACAAAGGGTTTCGTTGCATCAACATACTATACTATATGATGATATTTTTATCGACTGGTTGTCTTTTCAATAACAGAATCTGATAGTGAAATTAACTGGCCACAAGAGTAATAACAATACTGAGCGGTTTTGATTATTCAGCCTTATATTTAAGGTAGTTATTTTCTGGTTAAAAAACCCAACACGTATGTACATGTGTTCCTTACAATTGTGTCTTAGTTTTGTCTGATGGCAGTAATTTCAAAACGCAACCAGTTTGATTAGATTTATTGTAGAAGCGAAAAGCAATGACAAACTGAAAGTAGCAGAAGGTAATAAAATATACAAGCTTAATATTAAACTGATTAATGATGAAAAGTCTAACAAACACATTCATAACAAAATATATTTAAGCATCTTGACAATGGCACACACCCGTTGAAACAAACAAAAAAACAAAATGAGCGTTTACAAGTATAATTATGTAGTCGTATTGTTTTTATTTGAAAAGGCTTTTTATTTCCGTTTTGCCAATTACAAACACAGTGTTAAAGTTGTCCAGAAATCAAAACACTTTTAAGTTAATCAAAAACAAATAATATGCACTTTTCTTGAATAAAAACGAACCTCGATTAACTAATAATAAACAATGAGCGAATACAATATTTTTTTGTAAACACAAAATTGGTTCATTATTGCATACAGCCTATACAGCACAAGCAAAATGCTAATGTGTTCATGAGGATATGTACAATAAAACAAATTTAAAGCGCAAGCAAATTTAAAATGAACAAACTTAAAAAAAAGTTCGAAATATTTATAGACGATTAGTTTGTCAGCTCAGAGTTTAAAGGTTGTTTCGTACACGGTCGACAGTCCGGTGACGTCAGTGCACCTGACTTTGATGAACAATTCTGTCGGATTTGGCGTCAGAAGTGTTTCGGTGGGTACGATGACGTCGTGCGTGTGGCCGCTTGTGTAGCTGAGATCCAGGACGTCGGTGGATCCATCGAGCGTTCCGACCACGACGCTGTAAGCCACGGGGACATCTGGCAGGTGGTTGAACACGCTTCCCCAATCAAGCCTCAACGTTTGTTCATCGCGTGTGGTGACGATTGCATTTCCTGTGAACATTGCATTACGAGTTAACTTCGAAGTACGCCACTACAATGTTGCTTCGATGCTATGATTACAAAATACCAAATTAAAACATAAAATAACAACGTAAACGTGTTGTAGATGACAAAGTTACTACATGTACTATAAATATTAAACATCATCACTGCGTTAATCACAGTACAATTAAAGATCCGAATTAATATAAAATATATATAAATATATAAAGTAAAAAATAAATATAAAGTAACATGTTCGACATGCTTTTAAAAACAAACAAACTTATATTAAACATAAGCACTGCGTTAATTACCGTACAATTAAAGATCAGAATTAATATAATAATAGTAACATATTCGACATGCTTTTAAAAACAAACAAACTGCTATCTAACCCTGTAAGAGACGGACTTGTCGCTGATATCCGGAGAGACTTGGAAATTGTGTCGCTCCAGTGATCGCCAGAATTGACGGCTCTTACATCCACTACAGCAGATGTGCCAGAGGAAAGCGGCAAACCGCATTTGGTTACCATAGTTCTGTAGCCGGCATGTGTCCAGCCGGTAAGGGAGTTGTTGAGGGAGTCGACTATCTCATAGCCGTATCCAGTGATTGGTGATACGTCCTCAAACCCGTCCCAGTGGAACTGTAGACACAACTGGTTTGACTGAACATCTGCTGTGGACGCGACGCCAGCGAAGTAGTCATGTTGCGACGTCACCGTGATAGGGTCAATTTGGAGTGAAGCTGTATTGGCCTGGGGATTGTCCAGTGAGATGTAAACGGGGGATGAGAAGACAGTGCTAGCAAGTTCAATGTTGTTCACACATTTAACGGTAACGTAAACGGTAATCCCGTGTGTCAAATTCAAACCGGTTGCCTCGCACCGATCGATGATGTTAGAAACCCATGACGATTTAACATCATCTACGTAGGGCAAAGATCCTGAACAGAAAGATGTAAGTATTTGTATTTATAAATAAATACAATGTATAAAATCAATTAGAAAATTGCAAACTAATGCAAATTTACGGATCTCTTAATTTATTATCATAACGTTTGTATACCTAAAGCACACGTGCAATAATTGATGCCACTTGTCTCATCTGATGCCGACCAGGTAACCGTTACATCTTCTCGTAGTTCAATGTCACCTGTTATGTTGACTTTCACAACCTCTACATAAACTGTAACCTTATCAAGATCAGGTGGAGTGTGGTCAACAATAACCGGCGACGTGGTTTGGAAAGCTCTTACTATTCCGGCGTGGTTTTCCGTGATTACAGTGACATAGACTTCACTGTTATGGGACAGATCGCCTTTAATCATTGTGAACCCAATAGGAGCGTGGATATCTGTGAGCGGTTGAACCTGGAAAGAACCTGGTGTTGTCCCTGCGCCAACTTGAACCTGTAAATAGACAATGAGGTTATTAAGAAGTGGATATGCGACTTTGAAAAATACAGGTCGATAACTTTACAAAGCATGTCGTTTATCGTAAATGCACTACCTTTTGAATGTCACTTTCTAAGTCCATGGCGAACACGTTAACTGCAATTAAATCCGGTGCAACCTGGATGGCTTCAAGGGCATGCGAATCGTTAGCAATCATTTCCGCACATTCCCTAAAGGAAACATGTGGATCAATAGCTTCGCCACCATTCATTATCAACGCAACATTCTGCCGTTTGGATTCCGTCGAAACAAACGTGTACACAAAGTAATAGGATCCATTGTGAAGAACTCGTTCTGGAATTGGGATGTTCAAGTTATCGATTTGCAACACGATGTTTATGCGTGTTGTGTTGGTGATTATTCCTTCGATTGTGTACAAAATGTTTCTCTGCACATCAAGTGAATAAGAATTCAAGACATGTTGATCATTCGTCGCCGATGTTACATTTGCTGCAACCTGCGTATAATTCAGACATTGATATCCAGACGGGGGCGAGATATCTACTGTTTTAGGGGCAGAAAACACAACATCACTTTCATGACCTGCGGCGTCGATAGCTTTGACTGCGGCACGATATGTATGGCCATCAAACAAGGAAAGCTGCGTAAACGTGAACGTAGTTTGTAAGGCCAGTTTTGTAAAGCGGATGTTATTGGGGACTTCTTCGTCAACCAAAGCAATAAAATAATTCTGCACACCAGAACAATGGTCTTGAAATCCATGCCAAGACGCAGTAAACTCGGATGGTGATGATTGAAAGATGGTGTCTTTGTGTTTGGCGCTGTTGAAAACCACGCCAGTAGAAGGTTTGTTAATGTCAACGATAAATCCGTCAGAAGAGAGTGTGGTATATAACCCAACCTCATTCACTGCCGTGACCGTAAAGTAGTATCTAGTTGCATGCGTTAGTGTGACATTTGTTAAGGTGACCGATGTATTAAGACCGATGTTCACCGTCGAGACAACGTCATCAGCTAAAAGCAAAACAAACAAAATAACCTTTAAAACTGATTGATTATCGTTATTACTCAAGTATCTTTTAATTATCTTTATTTAGAATAGATAT
>Ga0224511_10003931_pt1 | contig 10991 bp, 9 predicted proteins | sample SF_May12_sed_USG_2_FD_169988 | JGI IMG/M metagenome (GOLD analysis project Ga0224511, IMG submission 169988) | Sediment microbial communities from San Francisco Bay, California, United States - SF_May12_sed_USGS_8_1 | ecosystem: Environmental > Aquatic > Marine > Sediment | place: USA...
GCAGTGGTCTTTCGCCTTTAGCAGCGAATAAAGCTGAGATTCCCTGAGCATGAGCTAAATGTGGCGGCGCCTCCTCACCAATATGGTTTCCCATCTACAAGTAATGCTAACATGAAAACTCATAAAATAGATAGATAGAGATATGTATATAAATCTATGTCTATACCCGTCTAAAACAGTTGCTCATGTGAATTGAATTCAAATGATGCATTTCGATTGTGGCGGTGTGTGTCCAAACACACCCGTTTGATGAAAGCTCAGCGAAAAATAGAAATTTTTAAAGTTGGGACTCAATTAGAAAATATAATAATCCTTTACCTCATGTTATGAGTACAAACGTCTAGTGATGGAGCCGAAATCGCCCCACACTATACACATGGTGAGGAAAAGGAGCGCTACATTGCGGTCATGCAGCATTCAGTTGTGAGGCTTTTCTCTGTACTGAAACTAACCATAGCAACATCAAACAGCTAGTATAATCACAACCAATACTTTTTGCTGATGAAGACACTTCAAAACGGTTTGATTGCAACAAGCTGAGCACACAGTCTATATACCATTGGGAAGAGAGCGGCGGACACATGGGACATTGCAACATGGCATCATCATCATCATATATAATTAATAATAATTCTAGCGATCTCTCATATGAAAGTGAGGCAAGCATATGGACAGCTCGAATAACTCTTCCTACTGTCCATATTTTTTCAGAAATATTATTTGTTGACCAAACGGCTCTTTGTATATATTATAGTACTAGACCTATGAATTTAGAGTCAGGTGTCGAATAATGGTGCATGGATCTGCAACTGGCTACACAGATCAAAATAACTAGCATTTTATAGTACACAAAGAGACCCTCCAGGACACAATAACTCAGCGTTCCAGTTTATTTCCAGTAGTGGTTAGGTCTGGTCACTTCATGTTACATAAATAACATTATTAAGGCTAAATCTTCTTTTCAAAATTTTTCACGAAAGAGAAGTACCTGATATTGGTAGGATACTGATGTCCAGATCAGGGAGTATATTGAATACTTTCCACTGAGACCTGTTTGGTGTAAATATGATGACCAAGTTCACACTTCGTAACAAACCCAAAATAGTTTTGTTTTGTTCATTCTGTTTCACGCCGTTATTTTGAGTGCGTCAGAGGCAATCGTCAACCGAACTTGTTGACCAGAAATTGCACTAGCGCATATTATCCTCATGATGTTTGAGTCAAAAATGTATTGTCATACCCCCTAACAACTTAACTAGTCTGGTGAGATGGCTCAGTGGTAGAGCGTTTGTTCATAATTGCGAACATGAGTTTCCCACTATGAGGTGAAACATTGATACAGACTCAATCATGGTGTTCTATACTCTATGCTCTGTACATGGTGAAAAAGCTGGTATCCAACCCGGCAGTCTCACCATAAGGGTGAGAATATCAGCGAAACATAGCCTGTTACTCCAGCTAAAAAAATGGCTATGGATATCCTGAGTGATCATTGGTACTCTCCATGTTACATTAACTCCAACTCAACTATACAGGGTGTTTCTTTCCTTGTATGACGTCTTATGATGTGGTATTCTGAAGCTGCCTGGTTAGATACTCGTTTGTCATCAGTTTCGGTTTAGCATGGAGCACCACGAGCAGGTCAGTATCAATGTTCCAACTCACAGTGAGGCATGTTTTGGAACTAGAATAAATGTGAGGAGCTCGCACTCACAACAGAACCCTGTTGTGACTGGAATGCTAACCCAGATTCTCACAATTATGAGCCCAACGCTCTATACCGCTGAACTATCCTGCTATCCCTCAAGGTGGATATGCAAATAAAGCCTCTGGAAGAAATTGTTACAGGCCCTTGTCTATATAACATTTCTAGATATCATTTCATGGACGAATGGGAAGCCATCGAAGTCAATCTCAACTCAGGTAACTGATACCAACGACAGTTCATATATAGCGAAGTATGAATTTATCTACTTCATAGGCTTATTATGCTTACTATCAATGACTGTATGGAGTTACAGTTTGTGAGCCTACTAGATGCATGCATATGATTCTCTTATTGTACTATGCAGACATTTTACTATACACTATTTATTGGACCTCTTGAACTCAAGGGTTTAGCTCACATTTGTGGTAGGAGCCGGCCATGACTAGGACCTACGATCTACCGATCATGGATCAAGTTCTGAGCCATCCCTCTATCCCAATTATCAATTAAAAGCTTTTTCTAAAGATGACAATACAATGATGATATTGGTTCATGACATGTGACAACCAGGCCAGTGCACTTGGCTTCAGACCATCAAGTCATGGGTCATTCCTCGATCATTCCAGGTCGTACTACGAGCATAATTTCTAGTTCAAACTACTCTAGCACAGGGCTCAGAATATGGAGGATCGCCTAGTAGGATGGTCATTAGTTTGGTTTATTTTATAAACTCATGCAGTCATCTTTTACCACCATCAAGGCTGGAGGTGAATCGCTTCGTTAGTATGCTGTCATATTCAGTCCATATAATTAGTATTGTTTTTGGGCAAAATCTGGAAACCAGGTGTTGTTGAGTACACAGACTAAAATCTATGCTGAGCAACGACTGCTTGAGAGCATTAACTATTTATTTCAAATCGCTGCCTCCTCTAATTGGTTAATTTTGTTGTTGTCGTAAAAATGGTTCTTGAATTGAAACGTAACCGTCCTGGTTGCATGGGGTGGTACTGAAGTGGCTTCCCATTGCTTTTCTTGAATTCCTGGTTGCATGGGGTCAGCTGTTTTTCTACGCATCACTCATTGATCAATAATCATTCGGCTACTCTTTACGAGAAGTGGATCTTAAACTTATTCACTGGTTGGGACTTCCATTATTTATACCGTGGTGATCCGCTAGCAAATCAAAGTGGGAGGCTTCCTAAGCCCTGGTAAGACTGGGAAGCGAAATCACAACCATTAGATTGTAATTTTACGCTTTCACTGACTGAGCTACCCTGGCCCCTCAGGTGAGCGTGTAGACGTAAATATAGACATGTGCATAAGTGCTGTGACTAAGAGGTTAGAATGCCTATCACTGATGCTGAAGGTCCCGGGTTCAAGACAGATTTTGATCGGTACCCGGCACTTTCAGAGCTGGAGAAAGTGAACGCGTGAGCTGTTATATTAAATTTACTTGTATGGTGGTGGAGCGAAGAAAACCAAGCTCAATGGCATTATCATCATCACTCTGCATCTTGGGAGCAGAATCGGCCACGTCACATGTTCTGAAATAACGAAGAGGATACATCACTATTACACAATACATCTTAGAGTCTGAAAGAGATTAACTCTACATAAACCTTCGCCTAGTTATGGGTAGCGACAACCCGCTTCCTCCACAACACAATAATCCGGCTTTTCAGTTTAGTTTCCTAAAGTAAGAGGATAAGTATTAAGTGAGATTGAAATTCGCGCTTTATCTCTGAGTTGAGAGGTTTTTAAAGTCGAGTCCTCAGACTGAGTGAGCATTGAAACTTAGGTCTGTTTCAGATTGGTGAATCGTGCGGATAGATTAGTGCATAATGGGCATATATAAGCAGCAGAATACATGACTGCTGTATGCTATATGTTACATAGGAGACGTGTATACTGAATATGATGCAAGAACCTATATGCTGGCTGCTACATTACGAAACTTAAACATTGTACACTGCAAATATGCGACTCAATGACGGAATGAGTTAGTGTAGTTACTACAGTTACGGTGAAACAATAATATAAGCTCGTGGTTAAGACCTTTTCAGAAGCGCACAGCTCATATTAGAAATATGTCATAGGAGAGATAATCTCATGCTCACCTTGAAAGAACCGAATCAAATGACCCGCTACGATTTAAATAGCTCATGGCTTTAATCCTAGTAGTCGCTGAGTTGTTTCATACGGCTACCAGTGACTGAAAAATGCTCAGAGCCACTAGCGGCTGAGTTAATTGACAGAGCCACTTGCAAGCTGTTGACTAGAAGACTGCCACACGCTCGATGGTATAAGTCAATAGGCACACGCCGGATCTCCTCCGGGAAATAAGTGTTGCTGTTTGGAATAATCCCCGGATGGCGTGCGCATTCAATCATGTGTGTACTCGCAGATCACTTTATATTATACAAGGTGTGATATGACACAGTAGTAGCAGTGGTTGTCTCTGATATGACACAGTAGTAGCAGTGGTTGTCTCTCATATGACACATTAGTAGCAGTGGTTGTCTCTGATATGACACAATAGTAGCAGAGGTTGTCTCTGATATGACACAGCAGTAGCAGTGCTTGTCTCTGATATGACACAGTAGTAGCAGTGGTTGTCTCTCAGTTTCATCAGGCATGCGCAGAGAGACTCACTGATACACACTGGGATATGATAGACAATGCTGTGAAAACTAGGCAAATATACCATTCTTTACCAATGACAAAAACGAGACACAACTAAACCATCTTGAGACAAGGACTGATTTTCTGCTGGAGAAATCTTGTTAGATTCCCGAGGGGAAATTTATATCTCAGCCCCTCGTTGTTACAGTTGCTATTGCGGACCACCATTGTTCTTGGCGTTTTTTACCATGTTTCCCATTCTCAGCACATAGCCCTATGATCAATGTGTATGGCCCTAGCTGTAGGAGAAACTGTCACTGATCTGATGGTGTCAATACTATAGCAGCATTCAAAAGAAACAGATATATCAATGACATAAAGGCTTTATACGTCACTGAATACAGTGTACTTAATTCTTCTAAAAGAGATGATAACTCTCTATTATAGCTTTGCTATCTCATGGACCCTCCATGTGGGACAGCAAGATAGCTCATTGATAGAGCACTGGGCTCGTAACCATGATAACTTGGGTGCAAATCCTGATCATGACGGTTCCTTTTAAGAGCATAAGGCCCTCAAAACAAAAGACAAGCCTCACTATGAGATGAAGCCTTGATACTGAATGCTTGTGGTGCTCCAGGATAACCAAGTACTAGTAGAAAAACAATTATCTAACCAGGCATCTTTGCCATAACAGCTAAGACGTAATACCAAATAAAACCCCAATGGAAGTAACCCTCCCTACAGCATATAGAGAGTGAAACGTAATGCTGTCAAATAAACATTAGCACCAGCTGTGTCATGTGTCATATGCCTTGTAACTTTCTCACTATTATCTGTGAGGTCCCCATCATCTTTTATCATGGACCTCCTCAGCCTAGGCTTGTGATGGAATGGCAGAAGGTGGGAGTTATTTGAAGAGATCGTACTCATATCGGGAGCCTTGTATGAGCTAGGATTCATAGGATCTAATAGTCTCCAGTCAGACCCGCAAGCGGAGCACTAAATTATCCCACTATTCCACAGTATCCACTACTTACTGTATACCATCACTGGGGGTGGGTGATGACAAAATAGATACATTCATGGTGTTTGGTATTAGTCTGTGAACCACGAGCATGGTATATGTCTTACTCGCGATCAAACAAAAAAAGACACCATTATTTCGTATAGTCTCATTAATCCACACGCGCCTCATTTTCAGGATGGTCCAGGATGCTCCCAAATGCCCCCATAGAAAACGTTAACCTGAATACGCAATCCGAGTCTGAAAAAAATAAAGACCCAAGTGTTGCTGCACTGGGAGTGGAACAAAAAATCTCTAGTCCTAGATACAATATGCCATCCACAAAACTTAATATAAAAGGATGTCTGATTCTTCTGTCCTCAGCTCATCACTATTCATTTACTGGGAATATCAACGATAGATGCATTGATTTCTTATAAATTTTCCTTCATGCGGTGTAAAAGGCAAAGATTATTAGAAGTACTATCCACTTACTAATAATCAGTGCATTCTGCTTGAATAAAAGTCAATGGTGTGTGATTGATATCTGTAAAGGCACACTAAGCTGGTAACAAGGGAAGGCAACTTTAGATGTAAGATAACTCCGGACACTGAAAAATCATATGCTAACTAGGCTATCTGGCTCTTCGACCAGGCGGGGTAATGGGCGAGGGTCAGTTAACCTGGCTATCATATGCTACTTTTATAGAGGCTCTTGTTGGGGTCAACTTGTTCCCTATCGCAATCTATAGTATAACCCCACATCATTATTCGCCGTGCGAGGTCAGGGACTTCGCTCAGGGAGACTTGATTGGAGCTTAGAAGTGACTTGTGACCAACACAAGCGCGAATTTAAATCCCAGCGAAGTCAATGGTGGGGACCGGAAGGGCATCCAGCTTTAATTTACACCGACAAAGTCTCCCTGTTAACCAATGAAGCAAACTCCAAGAAAACCCGCACGGGGAAAAGTGGAGCATAAACGCGGTAAAAAACCACAGGAGCTTCAAATTAAAGATCAGTGCTTTTAAGCAATGTAATGTGCTATGATTGCACTTCTTAGATGATTATGACACATGCTATGAAGATCTGTGTGCGGAAGAGGCTGCACCCACAGTGATGGAATATATCCAGGATGAAAGCTACTACTAAGTATATCAGGAAGTGGGTGGGATGAGGGAGATGTCTCCAGGGCCTAGTGGCTATACACCGCACTTGATTTCCTGACAGACAGTGAATGACGTGTTAACCACTAATAGGCAGCACATCTCACATCCCACAGTTCTCGCACTATTATCAGCTGATCATCTGCCGCTTTTCCTGCCCCTTTCCCTGCCTTCTTCCCCGGCCTATCCTTGTCCCTAACCCCTCATCCTCTCCCACTCCTTCCCCACCTCATCCCCTCCTCCTTTCCGGCTCCTACTCCTCCTAACCCCTCCTCTTGCCCAACCCTTCCTTCTCCCCATCCCCTCCTCCTCCCCTACTCTTCCTCCTCTACAATCCCTGTACCATCCCCCACCACACTTGAGGTTAGGCACAGTGATAGAGTACATAGTCAGCCATTTGAGATCATAAGCCTAGTAGAAGAGAGTAGGTCTCGGGCAATTCCTTTTCTGGTGGGTTTTTCAGCATTGAAATGGCTGGGTTAGATATGGCACTTGTTTTTCACCAGTTACGGCTTAGCATGGAGCACTTTGAACGGATCAATACTCCACCTCATAGTAAGGTTGGACTTGTGCGTTTTTGAGCTAGGACTACTGGGTGAGATGCAGGGGCGTGGGGCTGCAAGCCACCATGACACCATGCCAGTCCCAGGCTAGCTGAGGGAACAGGTGTGATGAAAAAATCTTCTCTCAATTAAGAATGTGTAAACTGTGAGTTTGCACCAATTCGGGGAGGTAAAACTCATACAAAGAAAACTGAAAGGACTACCAGTGAATAAATTGCATGTACATGTATATACATACCAATGCCTTCACCCGATCAGATTGACATAGCTGCACAGGTGCCAGCTGGTATGTGTGTGTTCATGTATCCACCAATCGAGCAGAGTGAGAAAACCAATCAAGGCAACCTATTGTTACTCATTGATTCAGGAAACAGATCAATGCTGTCACAATATCATGACAATAGTATATAGTTGGATTGATGATACGCACAAGACAGTGTCATGCTGGATCCGTCTTAAAAAAGAATAAGTTAATCTCAATTCAATGACCATGAAATATCTGGCTATTAAGCATAGGGGTTGCTGTGTAACTCAATATCAAAACAATTTTGACTATGCTCATGCCAATGCCTCGTCCACCATCAGCCGCACCGACCCCCCCTACCAGTGACGAGTGCTCTAACAACAGTACACAGCACCTCCCTACCCGTTATACATCTGCGTAAAATCTAAAACAAGATCGCTTGTTCTCCGCCCCACCCCGTTATACGGCTGCTTGTCCTCCGCCCCACCCCATTATATGGCTGCTTCTCCTCCACCTCACCCTCTTATATGGCTGCTTGTCCTCCGCCCCACCTCGTTATATGGCTGTGGAACTTATGATTCTGCTTACTGTTGTCATACTCTATTAATTATGATGTTATTGTTTTCGGTCATTCAAAATGTAGGAATTCATAATCACACTGAGTGACTATAGTCAATCAGATTCTATTGATAACCATCTTCTTCCTGATGCTTGGTCAAAGTAATTGCATTCGTAATCATGCCGTAATATTAAATGCCTGTCAGCGTTTCGGGCCTAAGATTGCATCCATACTGAAGAACAATAGACACAATGCATGCGTGAATATTTATGATTCTCTGCATAGTTCAAAAATCTCAGAAAAACAATGAGCGCAGAAAAATATTGGGAGGCGCTGGGACTTGGTGGTTAAAGCTTGTTTCAGTCCAATACGGTTATATGGACATGGCTGTGTGAACTTTTTTCTGTCTTTACATCTACTCATAATTTTTACCCAATGTTCGTCTACAGGCTGAAACACCTCCATCTAATTATATACACTTTCCAAGCGCTTGAAGCCAAGGAGCCGGGAGCATGAAAGTGTTTCTTCTTGGCAGAAGACGTACCCGTAAACATATAATATGGTTATGGGTGCTCCCCACTTGGAGACTAGTAATAGATGGAAGTTAGTAGTATGGTAGTGGTAACGGTAAGCGGGCTACTGCTGTGTACGTCATAGAAAATAGCCTACATATCTATGCACGGTAGCATTGTACTGAGAGAGAACTGAGAGTAGTGGCAGATAACTTTCAGCAGGCGGGTGAGTAAGTCATAGAATATGACACTGAAACGGGATCAGACGGCCATAATCTTATGCGGTGTGGCATAGTTGGTAAGGTACTGATTCCACCAGACATCACGTGGCTAAAGTCGCTCGTCTGAATTCAGTCAAAGGAGCAATTGGGTATGCAGAATTTATTAGTAACGCAAAAAGCAGACTCGGTTTAGATAGGTTGGCGTGAGTTCTACATTAGAATAGATTGACTCGAATATTCTCTACCCGCTAGGATCTCTCGAACGAACAGAACCACCTATAGCTTTCTGCATTCATCTCTCTACATCTTTTCCCAGAGGGTCTTGCATTTGTTCCATCAACTTTGAGACATGAGTGGGTGTAAAGCCCTGAATACATAGAACTCTATACTCTCGCGGGCCCAAGGATGTGCACTGTACCAAGGACTTCTAAATTTAGTCTCTAGACATGACACAGCTGACACTTGGGACTGAAGAAGGCGGCTAAGCCGATTAGAGCTCTGTTTTATCATTAGTGTGTGACAAATGTGGTGCCGCTAGCAAATGACCAGTAATCTGGGTACTTTATGTCATAACATCAAGGCCAGTGAGAAGAGATAGAAAGAAAATCCAATGGTCAGCGTATCAAAGGAGAGATTCCCCACTCACGTGATCGTAACGATTTGCCCGGGTAAAGCCTGGCTGAATCTCGAACTAGTTCTAGAATCTAGAGTGTTATTGTTTTCCTACTCCCCGCCTATTAAATGGAAACAAGTGTTATTTGCCAAACCAGCCAGTAGGAAATCCCTGTGAAGACAAATACTTCTGTCCGACCAATTGGTTGGTTGGTTGGTTGGTTGGATGGTTGGTTGGTTGTTGATTGGTTGATTGGATGGTTGGATGGTTGGTTGGATGGTTGGTTGGTTGGATGGTTGGATGGTTGGTTGGTTGGTTGGTTGGATGGTTGGTTGGTTGGTTGGTTGGTTGGTTGGTTGGTTGGTTGGATGGTTGGTTGGTTGGATGGTTGGTTGGTTGGTTGATGGTGACAAGCGTTTCCGGAATTATTTGCCTTTGTTTTGCCCCAATTTCAGGTAAATCCAGATTGTGGATCCAAAACATTAAAAATTGATTGGCTGGTAATGTAAACAGTTTGCCAATATCAAAAGACAAGTAGGGATAGAGGCAGAGCTTATACAGTGGTAGGGCACCAAACTCACAATCATGTGAACCCAGGATCAAATCCCTGTCATGCCTGCCTCTCTTTGTGAATATGAACTCCTCAGTTTAATCGTAGCTCAGAACAAGAAACAACCCTCACTGTAAGATGGAACATTGATATTCAATCACTCGTGGCATTCCATGCTAAGCCGTAAATCGTGAAAATCAAGTATTTAATCCAAAAGTTTCATCGTAACAGTGAAGATGCCGTACGGGAAAAAAATGAGCCGAGCAAATCCTCAGGTGGGGAAATGACAATTCAGCCATCTTGCTAGAAATCAAAGAACAGGGTGCATGATGTTATACTGGTGCTCGCTCACAAGTTATTCAAAGTCATACGCCTTCGCAGGGTGTGACAGACCATTGCCATTATACACAACCCGTGACTGTATGTTAGAATGGCAACAAAAATCACAAACCCTTAAGAGAATATCTGTGCTGGCAGATAAATCCCATGAGTCATGACCCCAAAGCCATGTATATAATTGTGCTACAAAGTGTACTTTTTTCTCATCTCACCATTGCACTGTTATGATGAAGGTGCTGGGTTAGATACCCTTTTTACCGGTTGCAGCTTAACATAAAGCACCAATTTATAGGTTAATATGGAGCACCAAGGGTATGTCAGCATCAATGCGCCACCTTATAGTGAGGCTTTTTAGTCCTATTGCATCCCCGTGCTGTGTTGTTGAAGCAGATGTTGTCATATTCCGACATGGTAAGATGAGAGTGGAAACCTCTACATATGTTAACAACTTGTCTGGACTTGTGCTGCCAGTGCTGGTAAATAAAAAAACCACAATTCCATGCATACAAACATGGTAGCAAGCATTCATATGCATGTGTATATTAATGTTATAGGTTTGTGTTGGGAGCAAACTTTTGACTCATCAGATGGGCAAAACCAAACACTAGTCCCATGTATCAGCTGCATGCTTTTCTCCAACTGTGTTGGTCTATGAAAGTTGTATTGTTACTCCAGCCTGTGACTATTTTACTCGGTGTAAATTATGATTGCCCCCAGTGGTTATGGTGTGGGGAGACTAATCTATTATATTAGATAGACAATGCCAGTCATAGCACATCGACCCACAGTACGCAGCTTGCCACCCAGCTGTACGCAGCTTGCCACCCAGCTGTACGCAGCTTGCCACCCAGCTGTACGCAGCTTGCCACCCAGCAGTACGCAGTACGCAG
>Ga0224511_10003932_pt1 | contig 10990 bp, 5 predicted proteins | sample SF_May12_sed_USG_2_FD_169988 | JGI IMG/M metagenome (GOLD analysis project Ga0224511, IMG submission 169988) | Sediment microbial communities from San Francisco Bay, California, United States - SF_May12_sed_USGS_8_1 | ecosystem: Environmental > Aquatic > Marine > Sediment | place: USA...
AATGAGTTTCTCAGTTGACAAACTGTGTCAATATTAGTTAAATTATGCATTTTATAACAAAAAGGTGTTTATTTGACAATGTATTTAGATGAATTTGGCAGGTAATAAATCTTTAAGTCACCCATTTACACTCAGAGTTTAACGCAAATTCCTCTGTTTGCATATGGTTTCAATAAGTTGTTCCTCATTTCTGGGGAACTTGTTTACAATATAATCAAAGCATCAAGACAGTATTCCATATACTATGTCTTTAATGTTGTATTATAGTTTTAAATTAAATAAAATTTTAAGCAAATTGAATATGATTGTCTCAAGGAAGGCGTGATTTTGTACGGACCATTTTATCAGGGTGCCCTTTAACTTGACCCTGTCTGCAATAGTTTCTCTTTGAACATGTCTTCAAGTTATATTATTATTTTTGCAATGAATTTATAAGGCTTTGAAATATCTAGTCCAATGTATTTTACTGATGAAATATGCTGTACTTAACATTGCAAGTATGGTAGTTTGTGGCGCCACATTTGCAAGTATAATTGCCACTTGAAGAACAACTTAAAACTGTAGCGTTTTCTTTGAGAGTCATAAACGTTGTCCCCGCTGAGAGCATGCATGTTTGTGGTATAAAATTATGTTTACCCAACATATAATCCCTGAATTGCTAAATTGGTAAATATTTATGTAAAAGTTAAGGACAAAAAAAACGTAAATAAATTATATTTAAGTATCCTTGTGTTAATTAGCTTCAAAATAAATATACTTACTTACTCAATCATTAATTTACCATTTCATTTGTAAAAATAGTCATACTGGTGTATGAATTCAACAAAAGTAGTATTGATTACTCTTTGCTTTATCTTATATGGACATAATTTTACAAGGTTATTCATTTATTTGTTTTAATTTTATTTTTGAATTTGCAGTAAAAATTATTATTGTCAAAAGAAAAGTTGAATTGTACAAAGTTCCATCTACTGGGTGAAATTGAGATATCCTCCAAGAACTAAATGTATGCAGTTATTATTAACAGTTTGTTTATTTCATGTATTGCAATGCTATTCCATTACTTTATATGGCCAAACGGTTAGTATAGCCGATTTCGTCGAAATAAAAGCTAAACTTAAATCTGTAGTTTCTAAAAACGCATTTGCTAAGTTGCGTAGCATGGGCAAAGGTACAAATTTAAAACAAAACCAGTATTATGTGGTGTCTTTAAAATTTATTTTTAAATTTTGTACACTTGACTGTCTTTGCCCTGATATCTGACCAAACATGACACCTTTTTGCATAATCATCTAAATTTATGTTTTAAATGATCGCAATTAAGTGTATTTAAAATGTGTACACATTCACATTTTAAACTGTTTCTATTGTTGTATTATATTTACACAAAATTAACAAAACTGCATTTGTTGTATTTGTTCATTATTTCATAGCACATTTTCCCCATTGACGAACGAAGTCGATTTCCTCAATTCGGAATGAATCGAGGTATTAGCCACCAGGCTATGCCATGACTTCTCTAAATAACCACATTTGCCACACAGTCTTTGAGGAATCTTGCGCACTTGGCTCTACGTTCAGTGTGCGTCAAATATGTATGAAATGTCAAACATATTCCGGCAAGACTATTTTCAAACATGTTTTACATTTACATGAATAACAATTAACATGCATTTTGTTTAAATCTTTCTTAGATAAGTTTACACAAGGGAATAAGAATTTGGAGTACAACTGGCAAGCGGTCGGCTTAGTTTTTATAATGTTGTAATAGCAAAGACGAACTTAGAAACGCTTTTCTCAGTTCAACAGAGAAATTACACAAAATAATTGCTATCTAAAAAGGACATATTATTGTGTCACTCGCCCAGACCGTAGTGAAGACTCTAAGATAGTTACGCCTCCTCATTTCGTTCGACCCTTTTTTAAGAAATCATAAATTGTATTAAAAAATAAAAATACCTCATGGTCTGTTTGCAGTAAATGCTTGCCGAGTGTAACTTACAAGTATTTTTATTGAGAGACGTTTTGTTAGTTTGATACTTGCTATACAACATTATGCTTTCCTTTATATTCCTACATTTTTGGGCTAAACCACACATCAAACGACACAAATATTTCACAAAATAGCAGGACATTTCAATTAAACATATTTGAAACCATGTTCGGTTTTAAATTTTGTATAAGGGGTCATAGTTCTCTTCCATCTCTAACTACTTTTGGTGTATTGTATTCATCAATAGATATGCAATGGTTTCACCGCAGTCTACAACATCATAATGGTAAAGTCAAGATCAAATCTACCGTTGACATTAATGGAACAAAACCGGACTGCTAAAGCGTTGTTCAACCCTCTCTGGTATGTTCTCATGCTGGTGGTATCCTAAAGATACAATACTGTGCTCATGCATTGGAAATGCCTTGATGTTTGAAATAAAACCAACTAAATATGCTGTGAGTGCTCGCACGACAATACATGTTTGAAGTGTGTGTTGAAATATCCGTAGCAGCCCTAAAGACGGTATTGACAAAAGATGCTCTATTTTTGACAACCCGCCTAATTACGTCATTCCATTGTCGTTGTTTTGCATAACATAACACAGCAAAAAAAAACTTAATTTGTGGTTCTAAAATAGCATGCTATAACACTGTCACAAAGTCAACTCATTTTGAAATAAATTGTAAAGAATAAGTTTATGTTTTATTACTTAAGAATGGTACTTTGGAGGTAACTAACAATATTTTATTTATTTCATTCCTAAATCATTGCTAGTTTTTGAACATGACACAATTACTTTTTTGGGCTGTCTTAATATAAAATAAACGAGTGTTAAACCGGCGTTAAATCAAACGAGCAAACAGACACACATTTATAGATTGTATGATTTATTTTACTTTTCACTCATGTACAATCTGATTATCGTTGTGCGTTTTATCTTTCTGTACAGGTTAAATTTGCCTTTGGTAAATGATATAATAAATGTTCATATCAAACTAACTCTATAAAGAAGTCCGTAGCGCTGTGGAAAAGCAGTCCGATTGCTAAAATCCCTTTTACGAACAATAATTGTTCATGTTTAAATTAATAAATAAGGCAAGAAACATTCAGGAGTTATTTGTTATCCTAGAGTTTTAGTCATTTACTTGGGGGGCATACACGGACAGTGAAACAGAAACTGCAAACGTCCCGGAATAACTGCAATATACTAGTCTAGTTTATTAATTTTTATATATAATTTTTGTTGTACGAGCGTTTAAGTAATTTGAATAAAAACGAACAATATGCAATCAAAAGATAACAGAGATTAGTAATTATTAAATATTAACTGACATCAAAACAGCAAAAATAATTTCAGCCGGATTCAAACCCATGTTAGCATGATTCACAGCCCAAAACGTTCACAACTGATCCAATTTTGCCACACATAAATATTGTGAAAAACAAGGCAAATAGAAATGTTCCTATTGTTGACTGACTGGCAGGCAGGCAGGCAGGCACTTTATTAAAATTATTATTGTCATTTTTGTAGATAAACGAATATAAACGTAAGAGGGCATACATACATTAAAATGTATAATTAAACTGATGAAAAGAAAAGGGATAATCTCATTCCGTATGAGTTGTAAATATGTCTATACAGTTGTTAAAGATTAAGGGCATTAATGCATATAAACAGATTTATCTATGCATAAAACATTAATTGCAGGCCTTTGCTATATTTTTACCTAAATTTGTAGTTGGCATCACTTGACAAAATTGTTCATAAAAGTCTAGTAAAAGGATGCCATGATCAATATTCAAAATATTTACAAATATGTTTTTGCGAATATTGTCGTATAAAATACAGTTCGTTAAGACATATTCTTCGTTTTCTGTACATGTTACTAAATGAAAGCATGCATAACGCTTGTTTGTGAGTATATTCTTATACCTGCCCGTTTCGTTTTCTAAGAGGCGCAACCCCGAATCTTCATTTGGAAAGTGCACTTTTTTCGCCCTTGACAAATTATTACACACAATCACAAAGATGCTGCTACAGTGTACATTTGTTTTTGATTTTCAAAAAATCTACAAAATGTTAATATCAATAATTTCAATCAAGGCAAAGCGTTTACAACTAGTAAAAAATTTTATTAAGTTCATTGTACATATACGTCCTAATCATTCATATTATTGTATAGTTGAACCAATCAGAATACAATACAACGCATACAGACAACCGCATAAGGCAACATCATTTAGCTCCTGGCAACGTTTACACACGTACGTATATATGATAATGTTATTAAACATTTAATACAATACATTGAACGTGTCATTTAAACAGGACGTCTTTGTATTACATAAATGTCAACGGCCTACACAATAATATAACCCGAACGATCTTTAGTGATAACTCCCTCTTCTATTTACTTTTTAAATACAAGTATTAGCCTCCCTTTGTATATGTTACAGGGAATGTGTGTAACCAGGTATTTCACGTAATCCCTGACATTTAGGGAGTTCATGTAATTCCCAGCTACGTACAATTCTGGCAGGGAATATATGTAAACCCTGAAATTTTCTAGGGATTTCACGTATTCCCCGATTTCCCCCCAATGTTTACACATATTTCCTGACCACAAAATTATCATGTTTTAATGTAAAATATGATTCATTGAGCTGTAAGGTTTTACTAGTTTTATGTTTTTACTGTTATGCATTGATATTTTAATTGATATTTTTGTTATGTGAATGCAATTGTAGTAGTATAGCTTGTGTTTTCAAACATCGGTGCAATCCTATGTGTTTGTTTTGCCTAGAAATGGGAGATTGTATTATACCCTAAAATAATTGCTGTTGGTATGAAAATAGTAAAACAGTTCACCGATTTAAAAATCTCAATCACACATTGAGCCTCAGTTAATGTGCACACATGGAAAAAAACATTGATTCTAATGAAGTAAAATTTGAGGAATTGTACAAGTAGCATGATGAAAAACATGAACAATCGTTGCTACCCAAACTAAAACTCAAAAAGATACTTGATCGACTGAATTTCTAAAAGCACAACCCAAAGACAAAAACACAAGAGAGGATTATTACACGCAGATCAGGTATGTGTGTAATATACTAAAAGGATTAAAGTTAAATATTCATTTTCACAAGTAAAAACGTTTTAATTATGTGTACCAGTATCATGCCGTATTATGTATTCAAAACAAATCAATCAGTGTGATGAGCAATAGTTTTCAGGGGTTAGACGAGTAACAAAATCTATTCGATGTTAATGTTTTATCTTACAATTCGATAAATTTAGATTCGGTTTGATTTTTAATGTAAACTGATTATGTTTGGTTAAATAATGAGTTGAAGGTATATATTGTTTAACATGTTTTATTAAATGTGAACTAGTAAACTGTAATTCATTGAAAATCTGACATCTGTAAGTGTTTATAACAAGCACTAGGAGTCTAGTAAAAAATTAAAAATTATGTTGTAACGAATTGAATTTAATCAAATCTAGGGCTACAAACAGCGATAACGTGTTTCATCGCTAATTGTTGTGGTATACAAAACTTGCTATTCATTTCAGTTTATTTCAAATGCGTAGAGATTTAAAGAGTAAAAATATTAAGTTTGTGAAACCAATGTGTGTATCACTTCGTCTAGAGCACAGTCCATTGGTGACGGCCAAGGGTTTCTTTTAATGTCGAATGTTCATGTATAACAGGTTGCAAGACACGGTCCTGCAAATGTCGGATAATATAATTTTCTGTGTTTGAGAAACGAATTAAAAAAAAAATTATTTTCCCTTGTTTGTAATGAAGTAACCGCCAGGTGGCGTTGAAAGTTGGCGGCAAGGCACGGGATTTTTGTGTTGTAAGCAGTAAAGCTGTCATTCAGCTTTGGGTAACCGAACAGTTTACATCGATAATTTTATATAAAAACATTTAGAATCTGTTCAGCTTATTATGAATGTACACTTTTTAAAATAATTACATACATTATGTGTAATCATGTTATGTTTTGATTTATATGTATATGATGTACTATCAGTGATAGAGAGATGAAATGTCAATATATGTATTCGGTATACCCAAGTGCTACATCTAACGATTTCCTAATTAAATGTTGAAATGGTATTCAAAGTTCGTATTGTGTATTGTTTGTTGAAGGTTTCGTAATGGTAATGAGGGAAGCTTTGTTTCTATGTAATTCCAGGTGCCACAACAGCTTGACCTGTACACACAAATAACAATCAACAAATTTATTCTTTTCTTTTGTAACAAATAGTTTATCATTATGTATTGTTCTATGCTTACGTCATATGTCTTGTATATATGTGTATTTTTCTAAAGGTCTTATATTCAGCACTATATGTTTGTAAGGGTGTTTTACTTTGCTTTTTTGTTAATAATGTGATTTATAAAGTTAGTACACTTTTAACCAAATATTTAAAATAGAATTACATATTGTAGTACAGAGACATTTATAAAACGTTTAAATACAAGTCATACGTTGTAGTTATAATAATTGTTATAAAGACAAATATGTCATTAGCTTAAACATTTGCTGTAAATAATTAAGGTATTTGAGTTGTTTACTTGATGGTCATTGGATGTAAGAATTTCATCGCTAATCATCATGATATGACTTGGTTAGTAATTACGTGAATTTCCTTGTTACACACATTCCCTGTAACATATACACCCTCCATTCAGTGGAACAGTTTAAAGAAAATTGCTTAAACACTTTACAATAATGAAAAAAGAAAATTCTTTAACCGTTTTGTACCATTTTTCAATCATAAGAACAATAACGGAAAATGCCCGTGAACGTTTTTAACAGGAAACACTTGTGTTACTGTTCCAGTGATTGGAGGGGATGTTGTATATAAATCTTGCATTTAGACTAGTGACTGTCGCTGTATGTTACGGTAAGGCTATATTACGACAGACACAACAACCACTGTTTGTGTATTTAACATTACTTTTTATTGCATCGTCACTTATGTACCATGGTGACAAAATGCACATGTTCTGTGATACAAGCTATATTATAAAATAACGTGTGGCAACTCAAGAAAAGCTCACCTTTCCTCTTTGGGATTTTCTTAATCGGATTTAAACATCGCTTTTCTAATCAAATTTAAAATGTTAACGCTATGTCACATGTGTTTCAATATTGACTTTGTCATTAAGGATGATTACCTAACTAACAGATTTAAACTAACTTACAAATACGAGTTCCGTTTCTTTACCCACCGTATGCAATTTAAAGTGTGTTTATACACATGATATAAAGGATAATATATTAAACTACGACACCACACTAACGCAGTGCTCACAATCAGGCTTATTTTCAATCTGCTAGAACTAAAACCACCCAGTTGTCCTTCTTAATCTTTAATGCCGTTCTTAGGCAAATTCTTTTAGATACTTGTTTTGTTTTGTTAACAAATGAGACGCTTATTCTTACTTCAAAGTTCTCAGCAACAATGCTTCATGACACAACTAAGCTGCATGACGACCGCCTTAAACCTATCAGAAACGGCATGCGTTTAGATTGAAGGTAAGTATGTAACAGAAATGTATACCTTGGAATTCTAGACCACAAAGCTACGTTTTATGTTGTGTAACAAGACAATTCTTTAATTAAGCCTGGGAGACTAGGCATGGCAGAAGAAGAAAACAAGAACACTTATATCAGTTCGGCGACTCTAAGTGTGTAGTTAAACGACCGAAAGCGTATCCGAGCAACTCCAAATCAAACGTTATGTACTTCAGGGACTTGTGCTCTCCACGTCCTACTACCTGGCTTACATGAACGAGCTTCTAAAGTAACGCAAGAAAAACAACTTTGAATGCATAGATTGATCAACGAAGAGCGTCAATCCTGCATATGCCTATAACGTATCTTCGAATGCATTGTCTCCCTTTCATATTCTGGTTATGGTGGATAGTGTGTTTTCTGTTTGAGATAGTTACACTGCGACATTTTTAACGTGAGAAACTCAAGCATTATGGTTTAAGCAAATCAAAACGTTCATCGTATTCCGGAACTATGTTTGTTTACAAATGCACTATACTAAATATAATTATAATAAGACAATTTAGTATTACTTTTATGTTTTGTCTAAAACAATAAGCATTTATCTGTTATGTGTACTATTGTAAATATCGATGAATTAAAAACCCGCCGTTATCAGTCGTTATCGAAAAGACAAAAAAACAGCTCAGCTCGGACGTCGGCGTCTTCGACATCCAGAAGAATTTAAATGTAACCAAAAACATGAAGATGTAGTAATTCCATTTTACATACAAGAACATGTAGTAATTCGTTTTTACATACAAGAACATGTAGTGATTCCTTTTTAAATACAAGACAATGTAGCAATTCCTTTTAGATTATTATTGATGCATTACATTATAATTATAGTCATCAATTATTAACAGGTAGATATATGGAAAACAACAGACACGTTATCGAAAGGTTTTATTTCTGACAGCGGTGATTTGCACATATAGAATCTACTGTTGCCTTTATTATAACATACAATATGTTTTTTTTAAATACTTGAGGCAATATTTAATCATCATGATATTTAATAATGTCAATGTGTCACAAACAAATTAAACATAAGGATCATTATATTTTTTTAATTATATAACAACAAATACAAAAGAATTGCGCTTCTACTACATTTGTAAAAACATTATCAAAGTCAATTTTATTGAAAAGCAAGAACTATATGGCTCCGTGGTTGATTGTTTGGAATTCATTTAAACCGTACTTTAAAGTTCGGCAGTTCGACAGTTACGCCTTATTGATATTTTGATTGATTTCTCAAAATTAACACAGTAAATAAGAGCCTAAAGCGTGTCAGTATTCTGTATGTCGCGATAATCACATAGACGCAGACCCTTTGTTTGGAATGTGTCCATTTCGTATAAATTAGTTTTATACTTTTACTTCTTATTATTTGAATAAAAAAATGAACATATTTATTATTATTATTATTATTATTATTATTATTATTATTATTATTATTATTATTATTATTATTTATCCTTTTTATTTATTTATTATTTTTTATTTTAACTTTTCTATTAAAAGTATCAGCAGCAGCATGGATCATAACAACATTCCTATCATAGTTTTACCTTATTAAGCAACTGTTTGAAAACATAATTTCTTCTTGCCATACAGACGAAACAGACACAATTAATCTTAACATCAAAAACAAACTGTTTATTCTATCGATGAGTCCAACACTTTTAAACTAAATAATTATTTTCATTTTTTATAAGTTTTTATGTAGTCAATGCACGACTCAAGATATTGAGTACGGAATGTATTAAAAACTAACTTAAAACGGGACTAAATTGTTTTAGTAACAGTTAGTTATAACGCAAAAACTAATTATGCAGGACTTCAGCTATATCTAAAGACACGTTGCTAAAGACAAAGAGGACATGCATGCAACACACTATTCCGCTTAACCTGTTGATTAAGCGTTTGTAAACGAATTGGTAGATATTGTTGTTAATTAAATATTGCGTGAAAGAAAGATCAACCTGTATTTCAGATAATATGACCGTATTCACTGAAACTGAATTCACAGCCTAAGCCGGAACAGACAGTGTAGATATTACATGAGTCGGAACTGCACAGGAACCATAGATACGCTTTGAATGGTATACTAATTCATTGAATGTATTTTTAATTCGCTTCTCAATGACCCTTTCCAACATGTAACCATACACAAAGGAACTCATGGACTTGCAGACAACAACAAGACAGTTATAATTTTACAATATATTTGAATAGAACAACCTTAACAAATGCATTGATGTCAAAACAATTATTTACCTACAAGCTACCGGTTGGTGTCCCTACGGTATGGTTTTGAATTTGTGTGTAGAAAATTGGTGTTTTGTTTAATTACGTGGACTACCGTTTGGAATATCAACTTAAAATAACGAATACTGTAACTCGATTAGTTGTTTACTGTTCAAAAAAGGAAATGACAGAAAAAAAGAATGTTTAGGGCCTTTACACCGTGTTCAAAACCTCACACTGTGTATGGTCATCATATGGTGTTCAGACTAAGGAAGAAAGATAGATTCAAACATAGCCATGTGGGAGATTTATCACGCCAGACAATGTATTTGTTTTTTCATTGTATATCTTCATTAACCATTCTTTATATATAATGATTGTAAAAATAACACCTTCTTTTAAACTGTAAAACCTTCGTATTATTAGTAATCTCGACCACATCACTAAACACACAAGGAAAAAGAAGAAAAACTCATCTTTGCGTCATATTACAGTTAAGTAACGTATCACTAAAGACGTATTGTCATTTTAACATGTTCACTACATATAACTCCTCAGCGGCTACGTACGTAAACAAAACGAAGAATCAAACTATGGTATTGTTTAAAGTCTGTTCTTTTAAAATATTATTTTATCTAAGGAAACCACACATTAAGAAATTTTACGAATTGCGTCAAACCGCATATTTTGCTTAAGGAAGATTTTTAATTTAAACACTATAAAGTTTATCATGGACTCATTTTGAAAGTCTTGAAAAAAATAAGATTTTTCAAAATACATGTATACAAATATGTTACACGTTTATACCAGCTTGGTGGTAAATTGTTGTTTAACTCTTCTAATCGCGTCATTAGCGTCTACATATGCAAGGCGGTCATCAGGGACAGCAGAATGATCCCGATGGCCGCCGTCATCTGAGTAGCGGCGCTGCAGGCTGCTTTGACCTCAACGGTCAGAGCAACTTTGCCTGTTCCTGTGACGGTTCCGGTCGCTCCAATAACGACAGAGTAGCTGGCTTTGGTTGCAGCACTAACAGCTGTACCAGTTGTAAGGACACCGGTTCCAGACACGATAGAGAAGGAAGCAAAGTCCGTGCCTGAAATCCATAGCTTATCATAACAACACAATGACATGTGCATTCGTTAAACAACAGTATTTGTTTCTTAA
>Ga0224511_10003933_pt1 | contig 10988 bp, 3 predicted proteins | sample SF_May12_sed_USG_2_FD_169988 | JGI IMG/M metagenome (GOLD analysis project Ga0224511, IMG submission 169988) | Sediment microbial communities from San Francisco Bay, California, United States - SF_May12_sed_USGS_8_1 | ecosystem: Environmental > Aquatic > Marine > Sediment | place: USA...
GCACACAAAAAACGATTACTTTTAACCATGAATGTATCATTGACTTGGACACGTACATAGAAAAACAGTTTGAGTCCCCAAACACTAAAATGAGTTAATCATCTTAAACGGACAGTTCCCAACTAGTTAATCATCGACAGTAAAAAATCAAGTTTCATCCAATGGTATAGGGTTATAATTGTCAGGTGACAAGCTGACCTAGTAAATACAAAAGAAAATGTACTTCCTGTTATAAACCTTATTACACGAAGAAAAGAAATGTACAGAAGAGGGAGGAGATGAAAGTTTGCGAAAATTCGCCAGGGCCACCAATTGACCTATCGACAGCCCACCCTTCTGTCCTGGTATTCATGATTTACGCATCGCTTACCTGAATACTTATTATAACATGAAAGCCATAGCGCTCCATTATAATATTACTGACCAACTATCGGACTAGGTGATGGTGATAACGATTTCAATAAGCAGGATTGACAAGTGAATACAATAGATGGCCCGACAAAGCTGGTCCGTCAAGACGCCATTTTTGGCGGGCTGTCGATAGGTCAATTAAAGATGACTTAAAGATGACTTAGATTTATTTGTGATATGGAACGACACTTTAACCTGAGCCACAACACCAACTCCACCAGTCATATATATCAGAAATAGCCTTTCAATGCGTGTCACAGGGTGCTAACGCATCCGAATTGGTTTAGAGAAGTCTACTGCGTTTGTCACGAAACATTATGTTTATTCAATAAACGTCAAATGCATCATTTTAACGAAATATCTTAATGAATGCCATATGCCAAATGTTCTGCAAAATAGGTACATTTCTTTCAGTAAAGTAAAGGGTGTTCTGATTTTTTTTTGCAAATTGGCATTATCGTTTGTACAAAGCAGCTTACAACTACTAGTCTCTGAGATGACAGAAACAATAAAGAGAAGCAATTACTGTAATATTAAATTGTTGAGTTTCACACTGAAGTTAATGTCAGTTTATGTCGAATTAGGGTTTACAGTAGAACTCACTTCAAACGCTCCTACAGCCCATTATCGTGCAATAGAAGATATTGTGACGATGTCATAGAGTATTTACCTTATAGCTTTTAGTCTTAAACATTATAAAAGTGTTCTAAATATAATTAGTGACACATTAGCAATGTATACATGTGCATAGATTGATTTGTTTTGAAAATGGAACCTGTTGTGGATATATCTACTGAATTCATGTAATTGCATGCTTGTATTGTTCCTCAAATAAACACTTACAAGTACGGAAAACAATAATTATTTACGCCTTGCAACGTTCTAAACATTGTTTCAAACTAAAACAAGTATACGTATTATATCATTTCAATATCTGGTTCCGACATTTCGAATATTGCTTCTTATATGCATTCAATCATATCCAACTGGGAAGCGGAAAACTTTCTCTGTGGTGAGTAATACTAAATATTGAGCTAGGTCTGGTTCTAATTTTGTGACATTTTAATGATAACAACGACAACAACAACAACAACAACAACAACAACAACAACAACAACAACAACAACAACAACAAGGTGACTATTCAACTAACAGATTAAACAAATATAATAACCAGCCAGGATAAGCTTAGTAGGGACACAATCTACATGTAATTTGTATTCATGAAACAGTGCAGCGCAGCAGTGGCTTAGTGGTAGAGCGTTCGCCCAGTAAGCGGGAAAAACTGGATTCAAACCCCGACCGCGTCATACGTCATTCCAAAGTCCTTGCTTAGCGCTCAGCATTTAATTAAAGTTCTAGCTTCTCTCTCCTTTCACATTTCTTTGAAAACCAAATAAACAACACCATTTTACTTTTTTAATTCCAACGTTTCGGTGTTAGCTGTTTTCAAGGAATATAAATGGACGTTACGTCAAATTACGTAACGCAGAAAGGCGGGAAAGCATGTAAGTTTTAATAGTTGCGTATTAGTAACATATAAGTTGAAATAACATCAATATAAAGCTTTCGGACTGTGAAAATACAATCATTTTCTATAGAAATATAATGTAAAAACGCAATAATTAGAAATAACAAAAGCTACACAACTGTATAGTAATTCTTAAACATTAAAAATAACTTTTGAAATTATTCCATTTTCTTGGTAAAAACATAAGAAAGAAACGACCATTAACAAGTACAGTGAAACTGCAATAATTTTTGAAATGGGTGTGAATCGCGTTCTATTAACGTAGAAACAATTAAACAAAACTTTGAAAGCAGAAATTCCGTTTCCTGACAACCCCCTTATCTGGATGTCAGTAATTGTTGTGAAATTAAAACATTTCGAAGCAGGGCCTTTATGCCAAGAGCTTAGATTACACTGTCATTATAATACATAAAATACGTTTTCGAATTGGTAAAGGGTTGGAAACACAAACGAGTTGATGCATTTTTGGAATGTTGTAAATATTTCAAAATTAATAACATATGAAGTGGAGCTAAATCAGCAATTTTGATTTCATTTTATTATGTCATAAAAGTTCTAGGAGCACAGAAGAACTCTTGCATTTTTATTTAAAATATGCAGGTTCCCTAATCAAGTCTAGATATATGCACATACCAAACTGACTTTATTCAATAACAAAGAGAATGTAAAGGGGCATGTTAGGGTTGTTTGAAAACATAATACCGGTACTCAACTTATAAGTCTTAATCTATACATAGGGATAGTCCACAGGAAGCATAGACTGCACGTGGAAAAAGTTGCTTCGGTTTTATTTAAAGCTGTTCATCAATGGTCATGAAAGATGACACACCACTGATGCCTCCTAGCACATGAGCGGAACACTTTCGACAATTCTAGAAAAATGTTGTTTTAACTGTGTTTCCACTTATGGTTTAAAATCAGATGCACAGTAAAACTACGTGTTACAGTAAAGTTTTAATATATTAAAAGTATACGATATTAAACCTGGGGGCAATAGATATCGCGTGAAAGAAGTGAACAATTTTCAGTTAAAATACTGTCATGATTTGGTAGTCATATTAAATTAAAATGTGAGAGGTCTCTCTAGTCTGTAGTTTTTTCATTTCTCTTCTAAAACAATTCCACTGCGTATGAGTTTATCAAATACATAAACGCGGTGTATTATCATGGTTAATGTTTGAAATAAACTTGTACGCTTTAGTTTTTTATATCAACATAAAATATTTTGGTAAAAATATACATGTACACTTGTTATGTAACAAAGTGAAGTAATCATTACGTGTGTTGTTTTACACTAGACAAAAAAGCCTTTACACAGAAGCAAAGTCAATATTTCTAAATAAACACACGTGCCTTTCTTGAACTAGTTGGCGTCAGTGCAGAACATGCCATATTATTGGCATCAATGCGACGTGTGTGGTACTAGCTTGTCTGTGTTTCAACACACGTCAATTGTAAAAAGAAAATACAAGTTTTCATAGAAAGAGTTTTAATATTGTTTTTTTTTCTGATTATCTAACTTAGAATGGCATTGTCTTTCTGGTAGCATTGTATATAAAAGGGCGTTTATGAAAGAGGTTAAAGTGCGTGTGGCAAAGTGTTTACGTGCTCGTAGGACATTAAGTCAATTTGTTGCCCAATGACAAAGCTTTTTGGTCCAATAATACACTAAATTTAGCCTAAAGGCAATGGTACGAATTGTGTAGTATATGGTAACTTTAGTTCTCATTTAGTATATATATAAGCATTTTAAATAGTTTATTTTAGTTTACCAGTGGAACTGTCGGTATTAACGTATCGAGTCAAATGTGAAGCTAACAATGGTTGCGGTACCAATGAATCATATTTTCCAACAAGTGTTGTTTTTATCCTATTTATAACCGTATAAGATACCCGTCACGCATTTGAAAGCCGAAAAGCTATCTACACACACCGTACGTAATTTGTTTGATATTTAGAAACCCGCACAACACAGTTGTGATGGTTGGATGGGGAATACTGGAATCAGATTATCCTGCCGTCCTACCGGCATCCGGCCGTTAGGCGTTCCTTTTTTTGTCCAACGCATATCGCAATGTATTTCGTTATGAAACGCAGTTCTTGAAATTTGATATGTAGAAAGATCGCGTTAACGGGAAGAGCAGTGCACAAAAAACTTTTCCATATTTTAGTGTTATTGTCCCTTGCTATTTTTTTATGATTATGATCGTTATCCGGACATGTCTCTTAAATATCTGAATTGGAGAGATATAAATATGAAACATCGGATAAAACTGTAAAGTTTATAAAAGGCATATTGCCAAATCCATTTTCCTATTTTTTGCTCTTCATAAATCTCGGTGTAAAAATCATTTCCTTAGAATCGAACTAGCCATAACCTCTGAAAGGGCGCACGCGGGACATTTGCTGGCACGACAATGAAAATCAATGTTCTAGTTCCGTTTGTTTTTGTCAAGTGTAATGGTACGAGGGAAGATTTTAGCGTTGCGGGAACATAAATGTATTTCTTCAATTTTCTTGCTTCTCGTTGTTGTTGAGTCATGAATGATACATCATTTTTCTTGTCAAACAAAACATATATTTTAATCATTACTGTGATGTTTATAATTAGGTTCTACAAGGGACCTTCATCGTTGATAGGGAGTCCTTGTTTATATATTTTTGATAACTCTTAAGGATTCAGCACTTAGTATCTGTGTCTGGACCGCATCTGGGCATGTACTTGACCTACAGCACACAAGGCGCATGGCGTGTTCTATGCGACTGCTGTGAGGGGCGTGCGTACATGTGCCGACCCATTTACGGCTACCAGCGCCTGTTTATACTCAGAAGTCAGCTATATATGTGACGGCCACACACAATGCCCTCTAACTGATGACGAGGCGTGCAATGGTTCGTCATAACATTCCTCTATTTCAATTGATATTTCCTTATATACTTGATGTCTTTGAACAAAACCAAATATTGTCCCGATACGACGTTACGGCCTTTCCACAAATGGTCGTACTTTTCCGTACTGTGGAAGTGCGGTCATTAACTGAACGGATCCGCGTCTCTAGGGTGTGAACCTATCCTTGGCCTCATGCCGCGCGGGCGTTTGGACGTAGATCACCTTCCAGGACTGACGGCTGTCGGCGGGTATGTAAAGATCCGCTGTGACGACGGTTACAAACTTGCTTCAGAAGACAACGACGACCTTGTTTGTCGGCATGGCAGTATCTGGATGCAGTCGGCAAAATGCGTCCGCTCTTGTAACTATTTCAAATGACTTTTGAGATATTATTTAAGCTACATTGTGTTCAATGTTTACTTGTATATGTTGCCAGCTAAGAACGTTTTAACTTAAAACACTACTATAAGATGTCGATTTTGAAATAACCCTCACAAAATCAAACATGATTAACTGAACTGTAAGTCTGCTCTACCACCGTACTGTCAGAATCAAACATGTTTTAATCTCACGATAGTTTGTTTATGCGTCAATGAATAATGAATACGTATCATTTGGCGGCCTGCTTGTGTAACCATGGTTGTGTGCGTACTCCTTTACGTTGAAATGAAAAAAACGTGAATTAATTGCTGTGTGACCATAGGTTCCATCCTACCTCCGGTTGTGCCGCACGCCCAAGTCAACGTGTCTCGGACGCCTGCCTTGGCGGGCACGGTAGCTCATTACAGCTGTTATGGCGGCAACACTGCGGTCTGTCGGGACGATGGGACCTGGTCAGATCCACTTACATGTCTTAAAGGTAACGTAAATAATACATTAGCCTTAATACTTTAAAGGCATTAATTAAGACTATATAGGAATACCAATATGTATAAATTCGTTAAAGTGATTCAATTACAAATATTTAAGCTTTAAATTGGTACATAAACGGTAAAAAGAAATATAATGATGAAAGAATACGAATGTTCTGATACATAAATTGATTCTTCTTGCTTAACATGCGTCACAAAATGTATGCCAAAGGCAAGAGTAGATACATGTAATATACGTATATATGTTACAGCCAATTTGTGAAATTAGCCGTTTCATGAAATGGCTAAATGTTTTAGCCTTTTCGTGAAATGACTAGTTCACTCAGCTGCATGTTTCGTGAAACGGCTAAATATTTCAGCCATTTCATGAAATGGCTAAACTAAGAAACAAGCCTTTAAAATAAAACAAAACAAAGACTGAAGTTTACACCATCTCTTATTTTTATTTAAGTTCTGAATAGATCTATAAGGATAAAACAATTAGCATCATAAAGTACATTATGTAAGCCGTTAAATGATCAGTTGTATGTGCCATGACTCTAGAAGCACATATCAATAATGTACATTTACGACACCACAAAAAATGTTGAAAAGTGGAACTATCCATTTCACCAAGAATGTTTCATGGGTCACCTCTTCCTCTGTCAACCATAGGTATAGGAATAGCAACATTGTCTTCACTTCGCCAGACTTTAGATTTACATGTGATCTTTTTTCTTTTGTATTTTTGGGAAAAAATCCATTTTTATTAACAATTACATTTATTAAAAAAATTTCTTCAAGAAATGTTGAGTAACCGCTTTGGTACGGTCAATAACTTTCATTAGGGGTTTGAACCAGCTTTAAGCTATATCAAACCTTACACTTACTTAACATTTATTAAGGAAGTAAAAGAAAATGAAATGCACTTACTCTCTCTACCCAGGCCACTTCCCAAACCCTTGGCAACAAGAAAATATAGGCTTTCGAAAAACTTATTTGTGCGTGCGTGCGTGCGTGTGCGTGTCGCACGACCAGACCGCAAGGTGTGCTTTTATGCTTTCTTTGAAAAAAAAAGACCTATCGACAGCCAGCCTTAAATGGCGTCTTGATGGGCTATGTTTGATTGGCCATTTTTACGTGTTTCATGATCCATCCAAACTATGCAAATATATGCCAAACGGCAACTAGTATGCTAATTGGTCAGTTTTATTAAATAGAGCAGTTTGTAATTCATATTACAATAAGAATTCAGTAAAGCGATACTTATATGGGAGGGGCAGGCTGACGAGAAGTCAATTGATTGGGAATACTGAGAAGCACTTTCCGTCCAAGCACACTATTGTTACGTATACGTGTACCCATGTGTATATGGTACATATATTGTATATATGCACACAGAGATTTCAGCCTAACCGTTTTAAAGCAGCTGTCCTCAAGATGCTCAAAACATACAAAAGGAAAAAAATAAAGGTAGCATACTGGTCAAGTTATGTTCAGTGGAGAAATCTATTATTACTGACCCCTTACATTGTAATTCAGTTGATAAATCGTTGGTAAAGCATCGTTTTTCTTTGCATAATCTACTCCGCGTTACTAACGCAGTAGCCGTTATGTATAGTAGGAATATCCCGATAGCAGAAAAGCGAATTGTCTGTTTTCAAAGCAAAAAAAAAACTATGTAGTTTTTTTTATATTTCTAACAACTATTATATATATTTGGAGAGATAATTTGAAATATTTGTTACTAATTATTTTCTAGTATATTCTGGATGTCAGCTGCTTTAACGATTATTATGGAGAAGGTGAGATGACATGTTTTGGTGACGAAGACAGCCTCGTGGAATGTCCAAATGTGGTAATCGGCGTCAATGGCGGAATCAATACGTCCAAATGTCTTAACAGTCAAAATCACAAAAAAATATGGTTTTAATTATTGTCTAACGTTAATTTTAAGCGCAATTATTATGAATTGTGGGTGTTTTATAAATAAATAATATAACCAAACGTTTTGTAATGTTTGCTTTAAATTCCTTCCTACATGCAGGATAATGGGTGGAACACTGGTTCGATCGGCGTTACCTCTCGTTCCACCCCCATCCCCTCCCCTGTAAAAATGTTACGCCCCCTCTCCCCCACGAGGTCAATCCTGGACCCGCCACTGTTTAGTATGCAGAATTCAGTTGTTTTTTTGTTGGAAGACCTTTTTGTCCGTTTAATTTGCAAGTTTGGCAATACAACAAGAAGCAATCACATATGTGTGTGTACATGTATTTAAAAGTGAAATGACTCGATCGCTACAAATATTTGGCGCGCACTCGCTTCGCTTGCTTAGATTACTTACAACAAAAACGGATGGACTTATTATTATTAAGACATAACAAAGTTAACGTTAAAAAGCTACTAGGATGAAACAATTGAAAAGTATCTGGGACGAACACAAGAAAATACAGCAACGATTTTATTGCCTATGCATGCAATATTTAACATATATTTTTTTCTGCGTATGTTTACTTATATATTTAAGAAGTACAATGCATGTTTTGTTTTTATACAGTAACGTTACAATACGCAACCATAATTAATGCCATACGCAGTACGCAGGCTTAAAAAAAGACAAAACATTGACAAATTATAAACAAACCGCTAAATTGTAATCTAGCCATTTTAAGGGAGATAATATTACTTTTTAGTCCCCTTTCTACGTTTATTAATATTGGCTGTTTTCAAATTTTCAAAAACATATTTAGTAGTACTTTAAATATAAAACGTAATTTATAAAAGTACATAAATAGTATATAAATGTGTAAAAGTTAACAAAAATAATTGAATATTTAAACCGTGTTGATACTAAATGCTTAAAGTTTTTTGTTGATCGTACATTATTCCACGTCTGTATCTCGGCGTCGAATTACTGTTTGGATAATCTTTCGGGTGACCCCGGGGGATTAAGGCAATAATAAAAATTATCAGAAAGCAATGTCCGAAACTAAACTGTTGCAACAAAAAAAGAAATCTTTTTAAAAACAAATGTGAAACCATCAGTTGTTCCTCCAATTAATTAATATAAACACTTACATGTACGGAAAAATTAAGTTATTTAAGCCTTGCAACGTTTTAAACCATGTCTCAAACTAAAACCAGCATACGTATTTTATCAACTCAATATCTTTTTCCACACTTTGAAAATTTGCTCATTTATTTATATGCATTCAATAATATCTAACAGGGGGAGGGGCGGCAAATTTTCACTGAGGATTGATATACTATACTCAACAAAAATGAAGAAAGTCTGCACTTAATTAACGTACTTTGGTGGTCTGTTTTTTTAATAAATGTAAACAAATCCCAATTAGAAGTATTGCCACTTATGCATACTCCGTACACAACCGAGTTTATGAATTGTATGAATAGTAATCAACGAATCAATTTGAGTAATGAACTCATTATCAAACGTTAAACGCAAGGTAAGAAATAACCAAATAAAAATAGCCTAAATTTGCTAAAATGAAAAAAAGATGTTTTTATTAGAGTCAACAGCAACAACAACAAAAACATCAATTGCTTATTATTTTATACCATACGCATGTATAAAAGAAGGTAATGTTATACGTCAATGTCATGCTGGTGTCAATTCATTTGACTGGTAAAGGAAATAAAATGTATTATCTGTTGTTGTTTTGTATTCAACGCCTAGTCGATAATCATATATCAAGTTATTGATGCAAGTCATGGTTTACACCAGATAGTGATTTTCCAGCAAACAAATGAGCAAAAATGATATAAAATCACACAAAAATAACCGTTGTCTGACATGAATAAACAAAGAACCGAAAAAAGCATCACTGTTATTTATACCTTAACAGATTTGTCACAATGTAAATACAATGTACACAAATAAAGAACAGTAGAATCAATGAGAACATGTCCTGTGTGACATCTTTATAAAAGGGAAGACACGTGTGATTTGCTTACCGGAACGCTAAGAAAAGATATGATAAGAGTCAACCCAAATTAGGAAAATGTAAGTTGGCCAGAAGAATTAGTATTAACAGTGGTATTTACGAGTATTTTAGGTATCCTAGTCTTAATCGGATCGGGTGTAATTTGAAATCTCCATTCATGCACTCAACTCACTGATTTATGTGCACACTCTTAATTTAACTTCAATTCAATAAATTCTTTATTTGTAATTTGCATTTACCAAAAAAATGTTCTTTTTTTAATTTCTCATAAAACTACGCTGAAAGAAGTCACGCCAAAACGTTGGGAACTCAAAAAGTACATTTTGTGTTTATGTTGGTTTATTCTTATATATTCTTATTACAAAGTATGCCACGATGACAGTATCGATTTACTTCTGATTTCTCGTGTTCGTCCGTCGTTCATTTGTGCCGAAAGTCGGGCAGGCACAGACTGATAATCATTGATAGTGTTGATGATTGAAATACAAGTTATTTTGGGACATGTTTTGGACATATTTCTATTAAAATTATTTTCAACTTAATCACATGCGAAGCAAAAGAAAGACAAATTAGATATTTTAGCGTTTGTGGCATAAACAATCATAAGTCCGCGGCTATTATGGAGCGCACGCCGGGGGCACCCCCCTACCCCACCCCTCTAGATCCGCCTGTGGCATGTACGTTGGCGTTTATCGGTTGATCATATGAAATATCGACGGCGAGATGGTGCACAACGACAAAACTATTTCCAAATTTCATAGACGGTTATAAATCAGACTTGATAGCCTTATAAATGTCTATGTTGATAGCAGCATACAATTTATTTTTAGTGATCTATAACCTTTTCTGATTTGCATGATAGAAATTTGCATGACGTCACAAATTGTCGCCATTTTGTTTGCAAGCAAACGTATTTTTCTTGACGGAAAACATAAAATACGCAGCATTGGAGCCCCCAACATCAACAAACATGGGTCGATCCCGAAGTAGAAGTCAGTCCACAACTAGGGTTAGCAAGTCGTCAACAAAACATCGCAGTAAACACAAGAAAAGGCGATCGAGGTCGCGTTCAGCGTCTCGGGACAAAAATCGCAGAAATCGTGTTCGTTCAAGATCAAGAGACAGAGAAAGGAAAAGGGCCAGGTATTTTTTTTTCATGAATTTGAATCACTGGCAAGTAGTGCTTTATAATAAGTGTTGACAATCTGTATTCAAATCTAATGTACGGTTTGCATGTCATTTCACAACATTTTGTCATTTGAATTTGCCTGAAATAATTTGGTTCTGTTCTCATTCTGGAATGCTGAAACTCCAGTGGCGGATCCAGGATAAGAACAGAA
>Ga0224511_10003934_pt1 | contig 10987 bp, 4 predicted proteins | sample SF_May12_sed_USG_2_FD_169988 | JGI IMG/M metagenome (GOLD analysis project Ga0224511, IMG submission 169988) | Sediment microbial communities from San Francisco Bay, California, United States - SF_May12_sed_USGS_8_1 | ecosystem: Environmental > Aquatic > Marine > Sediment | place: USA...
TACTTTTCAGAAACAACGTTATAAAGATTGTTATTTGTGTAGTACTTTTATACACGCTTTGAAAAACAAAACGCACTGTGTCCAATGTGTGAACAATACATGTTTGTCATTGGGTGTAAATTACTGCTGTATACTTCTATAATTGCACATGCTGTGATGTACGTTCTCAAGCGGAACTACTATTTTTAAAAGAAGATTTATTAATAGTATCTATTTCATTGTGAGCAGTGACTGCAAAAAACAATTAAAACAATTTTTGTATGTGTAATTGGTCTATTTATTTCTTTAAATGACAACACCACTGTATTAGGTCAAATCCCTTCTCTTGCGTAGGAAGCCTCTCATCGCCTAACACTTTTAAAGGACGTGTATTAGCTGTTCCCGCTGCCGGAATTTACCCCAGGTTTTTTGCTCTTATAACACGCCGAAAAATACTCGCAAATTGTCAAAATCTTTTGTTTTAATTCAAACCTCCGTCAGTGCCTTTATATTCAATATGCGCACACAAATAGGAATCATTCCTTAAATGAATCGCTCTCTAACCAAAACAAAAGAGACATACCCTTACTCTGCAAAACATTGTGCCACTATAAAAAACTTTATTTATGAAACCTGTATGCCCGTGTATTTGGCGTCCTGCAGTGTGTGTGCAGTGTACACTATTTATTTTTTATTAAGTCTTTGACGATAAAAGCACATAAGTGGTAGGGATAACAGTAAATACAGTACTATGTATAATCGGCATTCTAAATCTAACAAGTCTTACCCTTATAACATTGTCATGGGAAGAAACTGGTTATAGAAACGAAATATAGCTCACAACGACTTACATAAATATCAATTTTGGAAGCATTTCCTACGTAATGTCTGTTGATGAGTGTCATTATCTTGCTAATGTATTTTATGCAGAAAGTTTCTTTACCGACAATAGTCGTAAATATATTTTATGAGGCAGGGCGATTTGGAATGTACAAGCCAACATTTAGTCTTGAGAAATACATGAAATATATATTATGTACGTATGTAACTTTATCTCTATTAACACAAAGGAACCATTTCGATTTGATCGTTTTAACACAACGACACGAGAATGGCCTGCAAAACAGACGACGTTCTGATTGAGGAGCGTGTCGTGCGTATTCATTTCTTGATGGTTTAAATTACCTTGTTTACAACATTCTTTCTTTAAACATCTCTTCAATTACTTTACAAGGCAGTTTATAATTTTTTAAGTAACAAGTGATGCGTTTATGGAATTAAAGGAATATTCGTCTGTACCCACCACTTCCCACCACAGCCAACCAAATAACATATTTCGTAATAGACCGTAATGTTTGTTTTGTTTTATCAACGACGTAGTTGTCCGCTTTACGACCGTAATAAATATCAAACGCATGCGCACTTTGTATCCATTGTGGAAACATGAGAACAATATTTTAATGTTAACAAAGCATGAACACATCTCCATAATGATGTAAAAAGTTTGAAGATAACGTAATTACAAAGGACAACACTTTCCTAATGCGATCTCACATCATTAGGACAAGAACTTGTGAATCAAGTTACAAATCTTTGAGTAGGTTCACAAAACAATATGCGTGCATGTCAAGATTATTCCTTAATACAGAGATTCAAAATTTGTTTTTTTTTAAATAATTTGATTTATGTTTTTGGAAAGTAGAATTAAACTGAGAAAAGGAAAAGCCCTCAAGAAGCATAGCCTGCACAGGAAACTAGCAGCCTCGGTTTTATTGAAGCTTTTCATCAGTGTTAATGAAAGATGTCATATCACTGAAGTCAAAGTAAGGTTATTGTACCCGGCAAACTATTTATTACTATTTAAGTTTTCACGTATCCGATTTAGTTACATAAAAATTGTATGTCACCAGTTACCGTGCTGACTGCATGGAAGATCCTTTAAACATACAAGTTCAAAGGCGTATATATACAAAATACAGACAGCAAATTGACTCTGTGAAACGACCTCATTCATTCAGCTTCATGACATATATTATGAGTAACATATTTATTACCTTAATGTGTCTGATTATGCAAGGAGTCGTTGGACCGTGTTCTGTGTAAGGAAACACGATTAATTATGGGTTTTTGGCTTTCAGGCTAGCGTACAGACGGACGGACAGATGGATTCAAATATATGCATTTTGACATAGAAAACACAATGGTAAACATATTATTAATAACAAAATAGTACTAGAACAATAATAAGTTCAGAATCAGAAGTAACATGGAGTGCTTCCAATACCAAGGACAGAGCAAAAGAAGTGTGAACACATATCCATTGGAGTCATTTATATTGCTTGCCTGACCCACAGAAGTCAATACTAAAATGTTACCAATTCGATGTCTTCTGGCCACCACGTATTTAATAATACGTCGTGCCGTTAGTTCAACACGGTTATCCGAAAAACACAAAAATATAGTTTGTCTAAATGTCTGATGCGTCATGATGTTTTAAGAGTTTTTGTGTCGTTCCTTGTGTTAGTTTTTGTACGCGCCATTTTGTCATGGTGCCCTTAAACATGACATATCTACATTGTTTACAACATTATTTGTTTGAATATCTCTTCAATTTATATTTTAAGTTTGATACACCATTTGGCAGACAAAAAAATTAATTTCAAACACGTCAAGAGAAAGGAAAATTATACGTACATGTAACGTTACAGAACTAGTTTTTAATATCGATCAAACTGTATTACGTTTTTGTATTTCGTTCCATCAATTATTATTACAATGTATACCAATTCATGAATACTTAGCATATAAATGATCAGATTTTAACGAATCATTCGTATAGAATTGCAGCATTAGATGTACATGTAACATTAGAAAACATCAATGATAGACACGTTCGTATCATTCATATACAATTGCGGGAGTAATACATGTTTAAATTAGCCTGAAAACATGTATTTGTATTGTATAACATAACTACTTAAGTAATGAGATTTAGCACTTAAGTACTAAATTTCATGACTGAAGCAGTTTACCTTAATTTGAGTTAAATTACTCAAATTGTGCTTGTTTTTAGTTAAATTGAGTGTTGGACATGCCTTTCTGGTGCTTTATAAGTAGATCGTTGATTAACGCATTGCACTTAGCCGATACAAATTCTTATATGAGTTTTATAATGGCGATTCGTCCCGTTTTAAGAAGTCAGATATTAGTATTGAGATATGCATTACACATTTTCCCAGCGCTCTTAAAGTCTAAAGGGCCCAGAAACTAGTGTGAAAACATTACAGAACATGAGATACATTCCTTGACATAAAGTAATTAAAGTTATGTTAATCTATGCGAAAGCATAACACAGTATCTGATTTCCATCGCCTCACCTAATTTCACTGTATAAATCGTACTGTTTTATATCAAATCATATATACTTATAAAATTGAAGAGAAGTTAAAAGACAACATCTTGCAGACAAGGTAGACTGGGTCAAGGTTAAAGGCACCATTACATTGTGGCCCCTACAACAACACACACAGCACACAAAACACGAGAACAAGGCGCAACAAACACAAACACGAACTGTTTTTTGTATACTTTATATTTATCTTTCTTAAAAAATAAAACATCATTCCTCCGAGAAATACCGAGTCACCGCTGGTACGGTCAACGATCTCATTTAAACCGCCCTGTCATAATTCTCATACTCTGATTTCTGGAATTGAGCTATCTTGATCTTATGATTATTATGTCGTGCGTATTTCCAACTTTTCCCGTTTAAGACGTCTTTTTATAGTTGTTATTTTAATAAAATGATAAGTCTCACGTAAAGATTTATATTCTTGCACTAAAAAGGTTATTGACATACAACAATGTTATGCATGTATTAAAATATACTTTTGTTAACAACACCCAGTGCAAATCAGTTCATTGTTTGTTCGTGTATTTAGACCAACACAGTTCGACGATCGTCACACTTGTAATTTTTCCATCTTGTAATATGTGTTTAAATTTAAATTTAACTAATTGTGTACAAAAGCACGTTCTTTTTTTGAAACGATCAAAATATATATATATATATAAGTTAAAAAAAAAAGGTTTTCAAATTTGACAGCTCATAAATGTATTATTTTATGCTAAAACGGTCTTTTAAAATCGGGTCACGAAAACGGGTTCGTCATGAACATATTTACTCCCTTGATGTGAATTGTCGAAAGTGGACGCTTTCCATTGTCATTCAAGTTTAAAATTTTATATTTAAGGATATAATTATGTAAATTCATGCCGTCATGCAGTAGGTGACCACTAGATTGTTTTATTATTGAGAAAATTTCCTTCAATTTGATTATACAAAGTATAACCGTTGCCATGGCACTATAAAAAGTTGTGTAAACTTGATTTTCTATTTTGCCTTAAATAGTGTTTTTTCATAAAAAACTTTATGCCTACGTTAAGTTCATCAATATTTAAACTTTAAAATCCGTTCCCGCAGAAAACCTTTTTACTTGTAATTCGCTAGGGTACGTCACGCGACATACATACACTATATAGTCAGCGCAAGGTTCATTAACCGATAGAAAATAACTTCGCTGATGCGTTTAATTCCAGGAACAGTTCTGGAATTTTACATATAATTTTAAAGTTCTATACAATTTTGTCAATTTAGAGGTGAAAAACATATCGATAAACGCAGAAAAATGTCGAAATAAGGATTACCTCTTCTATGTGAATTTTTAAACCTCTATCTGAGCGTTTCTCATCTATATGCGCATCGAAAATCGTGAATGTTCATGAATCAGTCATTTAAACTTATCACTTAGACACACTATTTGCCATGCTATTTTTCATATATGTTTGAGGTTTCTCAAACAATAAAACGCATCAGATGTAAATTTAAATGTCTTATTACTTTTTATATCTGCTGCAGAGAAAGATAGTAACTGTACTTTGTTTTAATTAAGAATGTTGTGGAAAGTTTGGAAATGCATGTGGATTTTCCACAGATTTGTGTGACAATTGGCATATTTCCTCCATTACCTTAACGGTAAGTTCTAAATCATTATTTCAAAACTTTTTCAAGCAAGTTTGTCATTAAAAGGGACTCTCCAGGCCTGGTAGTCTGAAAAACAGCAGACGAATGTAACTTGTGTAATTAAAAAAAATTAAGTGGTAACACTCAGTGCTTGCGTGACCAATGTTAAATCGAGCAACATAACAGATTGACCGATATAATATTACAGTATCGTGAAGTTGGCTATAAAATATAGGTCAAAAGCAAGGTTAATTACACATTCCAGGAGTCTCGTCCTCTACGGGATATCATTTGCGTTGTAAGCATGCGATGGTATTATTGCGCTTGCTATACAGTTGACTATGTACTACATCAGCAACAATAATACAAGAAGTACGTTTGTAACAATGTTGTTTCGGTGTAAACAGTCCTGAATTCGTCTTCGTATACCAAGGGACACACTTGGCCAGATACAACATAGAAATGCATCATTTATGATAATCGACTTAACATCAAGAAACGACAATATCCTATGTTTCAGACAATGATTGATGTTCTGCGATCGTGTTCGTCTTATGTTTATGTTTTGTAAACAAAACGAAACATTAACATTTTTGTGTTGATGTGTCGATAAACAAACAATACTGTATATCTAGAAAATGTATGTTAACACAATAACACTTCAGTAAGCACAATAATGTTATTTTCACATGGCATAAAATAAAAATAAACTTTCTATTAAATTAACAAAAGACATATATTTAATCAATTTTTATGCGTTTTAACTGTGCAAAACAACTTTTTAGCTCATATTTGATCCTTGTATGTACAGTATTGGAATATGTATTTATTCGCACATTATACGTACTTAAAGGTATGACCTTCCTAATGGATTCACATATTTGCAGCTAGGAAGAGATTTTATAAACCTTTTTTTATTTAAATATATCCCAGTTTAAGACGGTCCACCGCACAACTTTTCTCAGTTTTTGGATTTTTGATTTTATAAACAAGATTGAAAATTTTCATTTTATTCATATTTAAGGGAGGTAATAAGGCGTAAAATTACTTCCCTTTCATTTAATTTAAGCAAATATAGGTAACTTGCATTAAAAAAAATATTCTAAGGTTGAAAAGTAAAAGCATAATATATATCACAATTTAATGAAAAAATTATATTTTTGATAAAAATACAAATGTGTATCCTTCATAGTCCATTAGGAAGGTCATACCTTAACACAAGCCGTGATGTTCTTGTGAAATGTGTTCACGTTCGATTGTCCTGGGATTGCTATCCAAAGCCTTCCTTGATCAGATTTATGACATTGATACGTAATCATACTGTTTAATTCCCTCATTTACCAGGAACTGTAAATAAACGCCTCATCAGCTAAGACTTAATTTCCAATGATACATACATGTATTATCGTTTCGATTTTCACTTGTTCTTGGAATTGTGGCATAGGATACCGCTTAAACATTGCCAAATTTAATTTCATAGAGGTATCTTTTAGTCATTTGTGATAAGAAAAAAGATTCAACATGCCTCTATCTAATATTTGCCATATATCTTATACTCTGTTTTAAGAGCTAGCTATTTTGACAGCGTGATACGCGTGTCTGAGTATTTCAATTTAAAAAGACATCTATTTTATGGTTATGTTGAATAAAACGTATGATGTCAAATATTTACAATGTGTTGTTGAACAAATGAGGTGTTACACATATTCTACTGTAGATTCTAATACTTACTGAATAGTCAACAAGTAATACCGTGACAAGTTTGTTTTATTCTTTTACAAGATGTTTTATTCTATTACCACGAACCCTTCTTTTTTGCTCGTCAACCTTGTAGTTCCTGCAAATGTTTTATTAGACACGTAGAAACCACTGTATTCACCGTGACAACATCATCCGCAATGCGAATCCTTTCTTTTATAATTGACTTTTCTCAACAGTGATTGGCATCGCGTCTTTTCTCCACCAACTGCGACAGATGACAACCATTACCTAAACTGACTTGGGTCAAAATGTTCTATTATTTATACATAAATAAATATGGCATTTTACGGACGTGTTTTCCTTTTTTTCTCTGAGATAGTAAACACTTTTCAAGCCATGTACCATTTATATGAATATGTTGTGTTGCTGATGTATGACGTATTAAAACATAGACAAGAGGGTCCAGAGGGCCCTGGAACGCTCACCTGAGACAGAAGATTTTTAAGAGTTCCCTTTTTTCATTGCTTTATGTACAACAGGCCACACCTGGGAGATCTAAATCTAAAGGCAAAAAAATGTAAAAGTAGGTAAAAGGGTCATGTTTAATGTTATAAAATATCAAAGTTCAATTCCATAAACTAAGTTGTACAAGTTGTCCAAATTTGAAGGCCTTAGCTGTACTAGTATACACAATACTTGTCTAAGATTTGACCTAGTTTGTTTACTCTTCATGACTCATGTTCGAACTAGGCCTAGACACTGTCATAACAAACATTCTGACCAAGTTTCATAAAAAATCCGGTCACAAATATGGCCTGTAGTGTTAATAACAAGAATTTTCTTTTGATTTGACCTGGTGACCAAGTTTTTGACCCGACATGACCCATATTCGAACTTCGTGCTCATGTGAGCTAATAACCCAATACGCCTCTGAATGCTGAGTGAACTTACAACAACAAGTTTAAAACCCACATGGGTGTGTGGGTGTATGTGTATCAAGCACACAGGGCAAAGATCTGAAAGCACAAGGCCGGCCATGGACCTCGTCAAGATTGAAATAAGATGTCCCATCCAGCGATGTTCCCGCAAGAAAGTTAACGTCATATCGTTTGGCGTCCACCATCCCATGAAGCTGGTCAAAATTCTCAGCAGCTGTTGATGGGGTTGGGGTAACCCTCATAACCTGGCAGCCATTTTATGTTCGCAATTTGCGATGTTAATCGTTAACACCAGCGACGTGGAGTGCGACATGGACCCCGCCATGTTTATAAAGCGTAAACGAATATGAATGTCGTTATCGGATACAATGCGCTATATGTAAAACCCGTACCTTACTGTACCGTATCGGCGAATTAAATATTGTCATCGGATTTTTTTTGCGCGAACCAAAAAAAATCAGGGGGCAATGAATAGGGTCGGTTGGGTTCCCTGAACCAAGACAATTTTTTTGGCCTTACAAAAAAGGAAATAAAACAAAACATCTTTAAAATGCATTTACTGCTGCATTGTCTTGATTTAAAATTGCATTACTAGAAAAGTACCGCATACACAATATCATTGTACGTTTTTTAAATTTCGTTGTGGTAATTATAAAAATAATAATAATTAACTAGTAGCATAGACAATCATCAGTGCATATATAGCGGCTTATCATTTTATTATAAACAAGATAGCGTCCGCGTGATGCACTTTATACGATGTTGACTTTTTGGGTTTGTTTACATATTACCCAAGAGTTAATTTGTAAATAGTTGGTACTGATGTCAGAGTAGAACATCAAAACAATAACGTCATTACTCATTTTCAATGGGAAAATATTTGTTTTGGTTTCTGTTAGTGATGTGAAAATCTAAAGACTTTTACAAAAGTGCTAAAATTAAATAGTAACTTAACATTTGAACGGATAAAAATATTCATAAATAGCTAGGCCATTGAGAGGTTTAATCTGCGTGGAAATACTGAAAATAAACAACGAACTGGGAGGAAGAGAAATCTTAAACTTCGACATGTACCAAAACTGTTCAGGTTGGTTAAACAGAAGCGTATTTTACCTTTGTCTGATATTACTGCCACATTAAATTACATAGAGCCAGTACTGTTTCTGCAGTAACTTTGAAGAGGCGTATACAGAAATAAATTCCACATGAGGGTATTTCGGAGAAACATACGCATAAGGAGGGAGGGTGGTTAACATACGAAATCGTCTAGCATGGACAAGGGGTTAAAGGCAGCGGAAAGTTGACAGAGACCGGAGTCAAGTAATATTTTCTGATGAGTGTAAGGTGGTAGTTGGAGAAATTTATCGTGTATATGTTTGGCGCCAGCCCGGTGAAGAGTGGCGACTTGAGTGTCTCAGTCCAGGCTGCGTACCGGCGGTGCACACATGTGTACGCACACGTCATCCGCTTCCACACACATCATCCACGTTCAGAAATTGAAAAAAAAAAACGCTCTCGTTACTTTTTATAGAAGTGTTCACATGTGTACGCGTCCTTCATCCGCTTTCCACGTCCTTCATCCGCCACAATTACAACACACATTATAATTTTGATAGAAAGTAATCACCAAATAACAGAATATATTTATAAGAATCTACATTTATATATGTTATGCCTTTCGTAATACAACGGCGCTACAACGAATACATGGGTTTCTGATGCTTTAGTACTAAATTTTGACGTTTCATGCGTTACACTTGTTTGTTGTTATGTTTGATTGTTTAAAATTTTATTGAAGTTACACACGGTTAAAGGAACTGAAAACCGTGGTAGAACACACAATAAAGAGATATAATGACTACCAGTCTGCTGGTTTGACCACCTTTTTAATTTCTTCCCCACAACCCTCCCCCTGCCGTTCCCATTGAAAAAAATGTATCAGTAAGTATTTGACTTATATCGCTGATTCAAAAGTGAAAGCAATGCCTTTACAAATGCATTTTTAACTCAACGAAACGAAACAACGAATCAATATGACACCCAAATCGCATTGCAACATAATTCCCGAATCGTGTGTAGGTTTGGTATGCTGGCACAAAAAAATAAACCTGATTTGCACACATAACATCCACTATGAACGCATTTCGTTTTAACAATTTACCGTTAAAGGTATGATACATGTACAAAACCACAAAGAAAAAGCAATTCTATATTCAACATATTTGACGGATGAAGGACGCGTACATATGTGAACACCCCGTGCGGATAACGGACGCGGATGACGTGTGTGTACACACCGCCTTAGTGTTATGATCTGGGTGTGTATTTTCTGGTTCAGTGTAGGGAGAATTTGAGTTGTTAAGGGTAATACCAATGCACAAGCCTACGCATACATTGTTGATTCCAATCGTTGTCCTGTTGTTGCTAGACATTTCTTATCCAGAGCACAATTTTTTTAAAGATGCTTTACCTGTATTTTTAGCCCAAAATTGTTTACATCTTACATTTTAACCATATTTAAGCAGTGAAACCTACTCACGTTAATATGAGAAACTGCCAAATATAGTTATCAATGCATGTTAAAATATTACAGAAAAAATTTTGTTGAAATATGTGGCCCCTAAATTCGGCATTGTTTGTTTACTTTTTGTCCCATTGCGTCAAAACAGTAAAATATACTGACTAGAAGTATTACTCTCAGTTGACTAGGTGGTGCAAAGGTAACGCATCAGCATTGGGTGCGATAGGTTCCGGGTTCAATTCCCGGCTCTGGCTAGGGATTTTATTTTTGAGTTTAGTTATTGTTGTGTTGTTGTCTTTTTCTGTCCAAAACACATTATTTGTCACAGCATTTTGCATTTCTTTTTTACAATCTTAATTTATTTAGTATACTTAGCATGTTTCAAGATTTATGACCGCTTATAAAATCTTATAAGGTATAAAGATAAAGACCTAGCATTTTTAAGATGACAGTGTCCCCGTACATAGGGCGCGTATAGTTACACAGTATAAACAGATAATCAAAATTCCTGTCATTCTGTGGCAAGCACAATCCCCCGATGCTAATAGTATAGAAAAGTGTTGGTTGTTGTTGAGTTAAACTGATGAAAGGGAAATTCCACAGGAAGTACAGAATGCATGGGAAAACATCAGCCTTGGTTTTATTGAAAATTTTCATCAGTGGTAATAAAAGCTGCTACACCACAGACGCCCCATAGCGCATGAGCGGAAGTCTATTTTCAAATGTAAACAACATACAATCCATGATTCCTGAGGACCAGAAAACTATAACTACATAATGTCGGGGCGACATTTTACAGCCGCCACAGGCACTTAAAGTCACCAG
>Ga0224511_10003935_pt1 | contig 10987 bp, 3 predicted proteins | sample SF_May12_sed_USG_2_FD_169988 | JGI IMG/M metagenome (GOLD analysis project Ga0224511, IMG submission 169988) | Sediment microbial communities from San Francisco Bay, California, United States - SF_May12_sed_USGS_8_1 | ecosystem: Environmental > Aquatic > Marine > Sediment | place: USA...
ATAATTAAGGGTTTTAAAACAGGTCAATATTAGTGATGGTGTGATATTTCAAAAAACGCAAGTCCCCCAAAAAGTGTATAAACAAAACTTATATAAAAAATAAAAAATTATTAGACCACAGACTTTCTGATTTTACAGTTACACGCTGTTCTAGTCTACAATAGGTGGTAAAAATAGTTCCAGTACAACTGAGCATCTAACTTGTTCTACCAACATGAGCCATGATACAGGTACATGTCACAACTAACAGCAATCGGCGGTGAAACTATGGCATACATGTAAGTGTACTGAACAGTGAACATGAAATATATACAGCGGCACTTAACGTGTCTTTAAGGTGCAGTAATACCAAACAATAAGTCAGTCAGTCATATGAAACATTATTAATAAAATTTCAAATCAAGTTTTTTTACACATGAACATGGTCACAATGAGAACTTTCTAAAGATTTCGGATTTGATAAAAACAAAATAAGAGATTAATTAGTTATTAGCATGCAATCAATTAAAATCTCAAAGACCAATGCATGGCTAGCAATAATAGACTTTTTAGGCCAATCAAATAAGTACTGTATGTTTTTGTGGACAAATCCTTTTAACATCTTTGGCTTGCAACTATGATGAGAGAAATTGAGAGGCGTAGACAACCATAGCTACCACTTGCACATACATACCGTCTACATGCCCTTGAGCAAGGTCAGTCTACATAGCAGGCTTTACATCATGGCAAGACATTTCGTACATGGAGTCAGACACCTTGTTTAGCTCTTTATTGCACTACTTGAAAAACATCAATAATTTAAATTTATCTTAATATTCAGTTAGATCTAATTAAAAAATCTACAAAAACATTTAAAAAAACAACTAAAAATAAACAGCGATTTTCCTTGAATTTTAAGATTTTTTATATATAAAAAAATGTATGTGACCTTGAAAAAAGGTTAAATCTCAGACATACTCAGTCGTACATAAAGCTGAACATTGCCATTCAAAGATTATAGAAACAAAGATGTATATATTAAGTAACAACTCATATGCTTAGAGCATAATAGATAGCATTTTATTAATTTGTTTTATATTCTAACATTCATCACAAGTATAGAAATTGAGGTCAAAGTAAGTTCTATATAAACTCTGATTACGCAATATATATATTTATATATAGTAAGTTTATATGTGTTAACTTCTAATACATTTGGGAAAATTAAACAGATAAACAATAAGTAAGCAACAATTGAGAATATCACATTATTGTTAAAAAATTACATATAGACATAAAGTATTAAACTGAATGGCAAAGTTGATAATGAAAAATTTATCTTTGAAATCCAACCTAACATTAAGATAACACTTATCTTTAACAAACATGGAAGTATCTATGTCACAACCAAAACTAAAAAGATCCACTCCTTACGTCTTACGTCTATCACTGTCATTAATTCTAATGACCATGTGTGTTTATGAAGAAAATATTCCCTTGGAATAAAAGATGTAAACATAATGTATGCAAAAATATATTTAATACAGAACAGTTAAAATTTGAGCCTTAATTAGTTTCATTTAGGCTATTATTCTTAGGTTAGGCAAACACAACCAGAGCAGTAACTTAAACACATAACTGCAAGGTATTCAAGAAAGATTCCATTTACAGTTAATATATATACCTATCAAAAAGTGTATACTGTAACAAACAACAAACTGGTACAAAAATAAGGTGTAAGCACTCCATGTGAACATTTCAAAACAGCAACAACACAATTGCATTACCGTTTGCGCAACAATGAGCTTTTTCAAAAGTGGCAGACATCACTGTGATTGTAAACTCAAATAACACTTAACATGCTGTATAGTCGTGCGTAATCATGAAAATATAATTGTGGGTCATATTTGTGAAAAAATGGCTTAATTAAATTTCTTTTTAGAACTAGAAAACTTCAATTCAAATTTCTGTCGATCCAAATATTTAACAATAAGAACTTCACCTACTGCTTGCAACTAAATTTGACACCTATATTTCAATTGTATAGAATGTTAACGTCTGTATTTATGAGCACAGTCAATGACTTTGACCCAAGTTCTACTTCCTAAACCTCTGTCAGAGTTCTCACAACTCCAGCATTCAATGTTCGTCCCTCAACCATGGAGCAATTTCCTGTGCTTGAATAAACCCAAATCACACATACCGACAAATGGGCTGTGATCACGACCACAGATGGTATACAGAATGAGTTTGCAATACATAGTAAGATTAAAAGGTGAAGCATGATTATAAATCTTTCTTTTCTTAAGTCAGTTAAGACTCTCTTCAGCAACTTCTAATAATAATAGGGTATATATAACTTTATATTTACAGACAAAATAATGAACATGCATTTCTGAATTAGTGTCTACAGCATAAATCACAATTAAGCTTTGGTCAAACAATATAAAACACTTTCCCCGCATCCTTTATGCTAAAATAACACAGTGAACATAGTATAAGCAGTTTTCATTCCATTTCAAGGAGACCATTTCTGTGTACATTTGTACTGCTTTGGTCCTCTTATAAGACGATCATTTTTTATTGAATTAAGAATACGCTATGTGCAAGGCTTTATGATGGTGTTATAAATTTTATAGATAAGCAATGTTTGAATAAGCATTTTATGGTAAACAAATTTCAACAGGTATATTTTCCTTTCAAAGGATAATAATGTACATAATCTCCCAGTTTAGAAGACCTCACGTTGACCATGTGTGCTGGTAGAGCCAAGTCTGACCAACAGGTTATATCTCTATATTATCATGATTGCTAAATATGTAATACACATAATAGTATATTTTATGTATATATGAATTTGAATACAGTATTAAATTGTCTACGTATGTGATCACATTTTTTGGAAAATCTCGAATTTCGATTTAAAGTCCATGTTGGATTTTTGTTTGGGGTCGGTCTTCTTTTTAGATGCCAGGCGTTCGCGCATTTCTTTCGCTGACAGGTTCATGGACAAAAGGTCGCCACCGTTTGCCTGTGCTGGCGCTGGCTCTGATTTGATAGCAGGCTCCTGCAATAAACAAAACACACATGGAAACCAACGGCTCCTGAAGAATTCCAACTCAATTCTTATTTTTCCTTTATCCTACTTATATAGTGCATTGCTCAGACCAAAGGCACTTGAAGACTTCCACTTAGTAGTTTCCTCTTAATTAGATTTATTTAAGCACATTGCACAGGCTTTTATATAATTTGACAAGAGGAGACCAAAGTGCTTAAATAAAGGCAATCTCTTTATCACTTCATTAACAAAATAGCTATATAAAAACACTCATTAACAATTATGTATAAAGAGATAAAAGATGTTCTCACTTTATACCTATGACTTTTTCTAGAAGTATTTTAAGTTTCTCATTTTCATTACTATTTTTATTTCAAAAATAAATATCCAAATCTATTTTTCAGACTGCAAAAGTCCACCAGTGTATGTTCTTTTTTAAATTTAAGACACAAACTTAAGTTTGAATATCTTTTTTAAAAACTAATTAATTTAAAGGTATTCTGTTTTAAAGCGAAAGAAATAGATCCCAAAGAAAGACAACACACAGATTTGCATGGTATTAATTGAGAAAGCTAGTTATACGGTTTTGAAATAAAGTTTCCATGTATGTTGTGCATAGCCAAACATGAAGCATAGCCAAGATGTCTGAAAGCAGTGTAGTTTTAACTACATGTAGTTTTCTTTTGCACAAACTATAATATGGAAATGTTTCCTTTTGTAAAACTAGATACCAACATATCTTGAAATGAATTTAACAGTAATGAACAAATGCTATTTTTTCTTCTGTAATATCAATACAGAGAAATCTACTTAATTAAAATGTATTTACCAAAAAAAAAAATGAAATTATGATGAGACTTTAAAAAAAGTGACTTTTCAGAGTCAACAGCTTCCAATTACCAACTGCAACACAAAGCGCATTGTGGCCACAGTGATGTATTAGTTGAGAATATATCAGTTAGATTTTGTACAAGTATGATGTATTATCCACATATAATATATCTGAGGCACTATATTGATATATAATTAAAAGGTACTAGAATCAAAACCATTGTTAATGATTATATTGGTGGACTGGTTAGAATACATTTCAATAAGATCTAAATATCATAATAATGTAAAAGCAATTTGACATTTTCAACTTCTTCTGGTTGGCTAAGACTAATAGACAAATTGACATTTGATTTGATAATTGAGCAGTAATTAATTAGCATGAAGTTCAAATTCAGATTATATCTCATCATGCACACAAAGTCAGTCTGTCATTGTCTGACCTTAAGCTTAATAGAATAACGTAAGTAAGACAATACATTTAAATGGTTCAATTAAGATACATTCACTAATGAAAATTAATTGACGTAGGTCTGTATCTACATGTAATCAAATGAACTTCAGCTAACAGATAGCAAGAAATTAGTCATCGCGATTTAGTTGGTTTTGTAGTAAACATTTACATGAAGAACAGTGTCCTAATCAAGCGGTCAATGTAGGAGATTGCAGTAAGAGCAATGTCAAGGATGGTACAGGGTTTCGCTTGACGAGATGGACCCATGTTCAAAATAAGACACAAAAATGGTATTCCGAATGTCAAATGTCCTAGACAATTTATCAATGTGAAGCAAGCGTCAGCACAAACTTAAATAAAGCTGCTTTAATGCGGCTAAAACTGCTAGAATGTACTGGTAAGGAGAAAGCATTAAACCTGCCTACAGATAGATGGCCAGGCAAACTAACGGTACGTACCACTCGGGCAGGCTGGGAGGAAACTGGGCTCCGGTCGCCGTTGGTAACTGCAGATGCTGAAAATAGACAACACTTGCTGTTAATATTAATATAAGCTGTTAGTTCAAGTAGATCAAAATCATCATTATAGTAACTTAATGTATCTATAAGAGCCCTGGATATATCTCTAAATAAATCTGTCCCCGCCACGACTGTTTTAGCAGCTCATGCCGTCATGCATTAAAGGGTGTCAGCCTTTGTGACATGATTACTTATAGTTTAAATGTAAGACATTATGACTAATGTAATGCAAGTTATTAAGCAATCTATTATCTTCATTTATGAAAAACATATTCACATTTAATACCAGAACCTCATTTATCACATAGCAAAGAAACGTTACCTTCCTATGCATTGTTAACATGACCTTGTATGCACTGTTAATATGACCTTTCTATGCATTGTTAACATGACCTTTCTATGCAATGTGAACATGACCTTTCTATGCAATATTAACATGATCTTCCTATGCATTGTTGACATGACCTTGTATGCATTGTTGACATGACATTCCCATGCCATGTTAACATGACCATGCTATGCCCTGTCAACGACACAACTCCCTACCTTCAGTATGTTGGTCATCTGTCACCTTGGAGACATCTGTCTGAATCTGGTCCATACTTACTACAGATCACGCTTAACGTTCCAATAAACTGCAAGAAACTTTAAGTGAACACTGTTCCTGATTTGTGCTATAATTCTACTAAGCCCTGTTTTAATATACACTCTGCAAGCTTATGACTTGAATGCAGATTCTCTGAAGTATTACAGACTATTAGTTCTCCCCACCAGAGCTATTACTTTGAAGCAATTCCTGCAAATGTCTCATATTTTCCCTGCTAAAACACAATTTCTGAAGCTGTAATGATTCCTGGATTGATGCTGGGGAAAATTTCTGGTATTAACAGCATAGCCTGTACCAGAGAAATGCAATACTGTCAGCCACACAAAAAATCATGTGCACAACTATTCTGTGACATTTTCCCTGTGGACAGAAAAAAGTCTACTTCAGGCTGTATTTGGAAGTAATTTTGAAACTTCTTCATGAAGCAGCCTTACCTACTAAAACTGTATTGAACATAATGGTACTGACCTCAGTTTTAAAATGATAATAATGAACCTAAATTCTATTAGGTGAGTTGTTGTTTTAAAATTACTTCATGCCCTTTTCAACACTGATAAGGGCATATTACAGCAGTTAGTCAGTTCAACTATTCACACTTCTGCTTAAAAGGTCTTAGAATCATCGGTTTAAAGTTAGCAGACAAATGTCCTTCAGTGAGAAGTAGAAAGAGAAAAACCATTGTAATGTCAAAAACTGTTATGGCCAAATCAACTCACAATTAAGTAGGCAGTCAGATGACCCCTTGCTTAGCAGACCCCCACTGTTACCAAATGAGGCATCAGACCACACTCTAAGGTAAAATGGTTTGTACAAATCTGCAGGAAGAAAGCTTGTCTAATTTCACCAGAATTATTGATAGATTTCATCATAGTTGTTTGTTTGTTGTTCAGTTTCTTATAATTTCCTGCAATAATCGAGAGGAAGCTTGAAAGATGGACCACATTTTTGCTCCTACAAAAGTCAGTATATTGTTAGTGATTTGTCGATCACATTACTTTAAACCATCAACATGTTCATTTGCTGATTAATGACCTTTTGTTTTACATCAGCAAAGCATTCAACAAAAACAATAAATGACAACAAAATGGTGTGCTCCTGTTACTCATCAAGGTGTTACTCAGCAGACAAAAACAGGGCATTCAATAAATCTATTTTAAAGGGATGAAAGCATAGATTTGTTTTTTTTCTTTTCTATAAATTATGAGTTAAATGCTCTAAATTGTGTTGAATACTGAATTATGTGTGTGGTTAAATTTTGCATATAAATTTCACACATATCAGAATCAGCTTTTGTTTTACTTTGTCCTTGGCGGTGAGGTCGAAAGAGATTTTCACGATGTTTACAAATTCTTCAATAAACACGATAGCAAAATATACATCTTCATATCAGGTTTATCTGCAGAGAGAATTAAAATGTTTCAATATCAATTTGCTATTTTGATGTTTGTAAAGGTTTGGATGTGTAAGAAAACCATAAATATTTATGGTACTCTGGTTGTGAACCTTTAAGCTTAACGGTGTGGCTGTATTATGCAATCATGTAGTGGGTGTTCAAGAATGCAGAAAAGAACTCGGAGATGAATCACATTTGACATTTCTATTAAATCTCTTGTTTTTGTTTTGCAAGCTTTTATTGATGCTGCAGCCTAATTAGGTTGGTTATCTTGAACTGGAAGACTAAAACATAAACACACCGAATATATGACACAGCTGACGTTTCGATCAACTGTCTTGTTTGAGGCTGCAGCTTTATGTTTTTATTTCTATCCAAAGTTAATACAATCAGGTTTTGTGGTCGCGTTCTTTGCTGACATATCCCAGCAGGTGGCAGGCTGTAATCATGACAACTACTCCCAGAGTGCCCCAGTTGCAGCACCATTCAGCCATTCTTGTTGCCAGGGCTGGTTGCCAAGGAAGCCACCTCCCAGCCGATGTGTGGGAGTCATGTTTGCCCCTGGCTGTCAACATCCCACCACTTCACACCACATTACTCACTGCTGGGGGGAGCCACAGCTACTTTAGGCCTATATTAAATAATTCTGTGTTTCCCTTGTCAACCAAGTTTTAAAGACTGCCTGTTTGTTTGTTTGTTTGTTGTATAATTTCATGCTGATTTGAAATCTCTATGTAGGTTACTATTTTAATTTGCCCAGCTAGTAGGGCTTCAGCACCTGACTCACAAACTGGCAGTTTAGTGCTACACCAAAAAGGCCAAACAGGTGGAAATATAATTGATCTTTTTTACAAAAGAGCACCTTTAGGAGACAAAAGATTTAAAAAAATACATTCATACAAAAGAGCAATTTTAGGAGACAAAAGAAAAAAAAAATTACATTCAATTTGCCAATAAAACTTTAAGAGTCAGGTGGATTCTTTTAATTGCGTTCATTGGCTTGGCATGTTAAAAGGAAACAAAAAATCTTGAAATAAGGCATACTTGTTCCAAAGTTTGGTCTTGAATGTGTTAAGAAATAGGTTAACTTGAAATTTTATATATATGTTAATCTAGCTGAGAAAATAACAGGAAAATTCTGCAAGACAACATAGATATCAGGCAAAAAATCACTGCAATTTATCGTTTATATCATAGTCTGGAAATTTCTTCATGAAACTAGAAGCAAAACATGGACATGTAGGCTGCAAAATTGATCATTTCAAAATGAAGTTACATTCCCCAAACTAAATGGTTGTCAGGAAGATAAGCGAATTGTATTTTACAAAGGAGTGATAGGTGAGCAAATATAGGAAAGACAAAATTGCCCATGTTCAAATCTAGCACTGCCCTGCCATAAAATGCAAATGGGTCTTCAACCTGTCTGAACTGGGTACCCCTTGACAGTAACATTTGTAGTGTTGAGTTCATGACATTGGGCCATACACCAATGCGTCTAGTGTACTTCTACCCGTCTAGTGTACTTCTACCCGGTTGCAAATTCAGCACACTGTGCTACTGTTTAGTCATGTAAGCTTTAAAACACCTTATCAATTGATTCACCAGCCTGAAAAAATGCCCATAAATTTTGAACAAGAAAAACTACAGTAAATTCTGTCATAAATGTTTACTTCACCAGTTTCAAGAGTGATTGTAGGCGGGTTTTATTCAGTGCAGATGCAACAATCATGAACTTGGACGTTCACTGGGTGTTACTTAAGGTTTTCAAGCACAATCACAACTTGTATTTATTATCTAACCCCTACATTCAAAACCCTGAATCGCGCTTTGTATACAATAAAAGATGTGCACATTTTGGACCAAAAACTCACAACTTATAAAATCTGCAGAAAAATTGTGTCTAAGGAGTCACATTTCACAGTAATATGTCATTAGGTGCAGCAGTATCAGTGAAAATCAATGTCTACAATCGGTGTTGAGCCCAAACTTTACATACCAAGCCCTTATGAAAACCCCAAAACTTGCAGCCCAAGTGATAATTTATACAAAAGCCTTCTGATCAATATAAACAATCAAAATCTCCTAAATCGTGGAGCACTGGATATTGACAGGATGATAAAGCCGCAAGTTTTCAATGAAAGAATTTTGATTGTTCGGTCTACCTGAAGACTGGGAATGTTCAACCTAGAGCAGCCTACACATGTGATAACGCCTATTGACAATGATGACTACCATTCACCTAGACAACCAAACGGCCATTCCGATGTCCAATCACAACTCAAATGATTTGTTTGATATTTATATTGTTGGGACTGTTTTCATTTAAAGTGGGAGGAGGTCATGCCCATTTTTAGTGCAGGAACTGTTGTTATAATAAAACAGCATGATTTTAAAGGTTTCCTGACAGAAAGGCAGACAAATGAAAACACCCCTGTATTGAAAGGCCAAAAATCACCTGAATGTCAATGATTACAAGTCATGGAAATGTAAAAACAACATAATTTATGCATAGCAGGCTGCAGCTCAGGGCTATATGGTTCAGCGGAGGAAAATTTCTAGTAATTGACCAAGCCATTATTACAGGATTTCCTTATTTCCACAATAAGGAATCAATATTTCACAAGGAAACTTAATAATCTCTGCATTAACATGAAACCTTTGTCAGAAATGATAAAACTAAATCATTACCATCATTTCCCTTTAAGGTATTAAATCTTTATTTATTTAGGAAAATGAAATTTATATTGCCTGGTAAAATGCAATCATTTAATTGCACATCACATAGTTTGTGATTTCTATAAAATTCAATTTATTTAGACATTACAAAGCACGAGGAAAATAATAGGCTTTGCAAGTTATTAACTTGTCATTTTTAAATGCAGTAAATGTCTTTCATTTCAGTAAAAAATGAATTAAACTGTTATATTGATTGAACTTGCACATGTCTACAAAAAAAATAGAATTAGAGGTGTACATCTATTTTAAAACTTATATTCATAAAAAATATCCTACACTCTAAATATGTGGTTTGCCAGAATGCAACATACCATTTTAAGTACAGATCACGATGACCCACTATTATTCATACCTGAGAGCCAAAATTGACCATAAGTGTTAGACTGACCTTCAGGGTAAACAAGATATCATCACCGAAACAATGACTGCTTTCATGTTACTGACAGCTAAACATTAGTTAGGTTGCTATCACCACTTTTCAGGAAGGAATGTCTTACTTTACCACTTTACTATGGTATATAAAAAATAAAGTTACATTATTTGGTGTAAAAATATATATTGTTTTTAAACAACTCACCATAGCTTTTCAGCCTGTCTATTCTCTTGGACTCAGACTGGCCTACACTACAATATTTACAACTGTAAAAGTATCATAATTTCTGATGTGCATGGTCTTAAATATGACCATTCATCAATGAATACAACAGAACTATTAAGGACCAATTGAATGCAGTTTTACAATTTTAGCTGGTTAAAACACTGGTAAGCACAATAACTGGTGTGAAAAAAACCACAACATTTGACCACCAGAAACAATTCTGATAATTTCACAGTATGACTAACAATAAACAAGTCATACAAAACAAGAAACGCCGCAATGCGACGAAAACCAGGTTTTCAACGATTCAACCAAGTATTGATGTGGCAACTGAATTTATATTTTTAGTAACAATGACCTTGACCTTAATCACATACACCTGGGTAGCAATCGAAAGCTGCGTCTGATGTAAGCTACCCATACAGCAAGTTTAGTTTCAATAGACAAAAGCAAACTAAAGTTATTGAGCAGAAACTGAATTTATATTTTTAGTCACAGTGACCTTGACCTTGATTACATACACCTGGGTAGCAATCCCAAGCTGTGTCTTGATGTAAGCTACCCATACACCAAGTTTAGTGACAATAGGCCAAAGCAAACTAAAGTTATTGAGCAAAAATTGAATTTCTATTTTTAGTAACAGTGACCTTGACCTTGATCACAGACGCCTGGGTTGCAATCACAAGCTGCCTCTTGATTTAAGCTACCCATATAGCAAGTTTGGTGTCAATAAAACAAAGCAAACTTAAGTTACTGAGCTGAAACTGAATTTCTATTTTTAGTAACAGTGACCTTGACCTTGAACACAGACAC
>Ga0224511_10003936_pt1 | contig 10987 bp, 6 predicted proteins | sample SF_May12_sed_USG_2_FD_169988 | JGI IMG/M metagenome (GOLD analysis project Ga0224511, IMG submission 169988) | Sediment microbial communities from San Francisco Bay, California, United States - SF_May12_sed_USGS_8_1 | ecosystem: Environmental > Aquatic > Marine > Sediment | place: USA...
CTATTCAATTCCAGGCGTTTTATGCCAGGAAAAATATCTGCCCAATTAATTAGATCTATTGTAGCTGTACTGTACCAAATTTGAGCATAAAAGAACACACAGCAATAGATGGACGTATGAGGAAATGGTACAGTTGGTAGCACGGAATGGTTGCTGATGTATATAGCTCTTTAATTTAGGAATGCATTTTATCTTGTTTCTGTTTCGAGTCGACGGATGATCTTGTAAAAGGAATAAAAGGCCTGGTATTCCTAAAATGCAAAACCACATGTTGAACTAAATAGTTAATTGCAGTGTGCATGAAAAACAAAACAGTCATCATAGCAAAACAACTTATATATTGTTTTATATATGGCCGAAGACTACAGTTCTTTTTACTATATTTTCATCATAATTGAATTTTCTTTTTCTTATTAACGTTCCGATTTAAAAAAGAAGTCAAATTAAACTGATAAACTGATGCGTCTTTTAGACAAATCCAAGATAAAATTATAAAAGACCGGGCTGACCGACTCAATCCCCAATAAAACGCTTTAAGAGTGATCATCCCTGCACCCCTTTACTAAAAAGCAATTTTTCATAAACTGTAAGATATCCCTTTAATAAAAATACATTTTTCCATACCTTTAATCTGTTTCCATCTAGAAACATACACACTCAACAGAGGACCTACTTTGCGCTTATTCATTTCCGGATCAACCAGGGGGAGTTAACTGGGTCATGTGGCCATATGTGTTTTAGAATTTGATTTTTTTAAAGAATATTTTAAAAATATTACACCCTGCTAGGAACTGGTTTTTAAGCGATGTAATGTCAGTGGTGTGAGGTCTTTCATTACCATTGAAGAACAGCTTCAATAAAACCAAGGGTGCTATTTGTCCCCTGCAGACAATGCTTTTTGAGGACTTCTCTTTTTTCTCATTTTCATTTACCTTTTTCTCATCCAGGTGATCTGGAAGAAGACGACGTCAGAGTACGCGTTGACAGTGGGTAAGATGGTGTTCGTGGAAGACCCGGACATCAGCGTGGTACACATGCCCAACCAGGAGGAGTGGAACCTCGTCATCTCCAACGTGCAGCCCCACCACGGCGGCACGTACGAGTGCCAGATCTCCACGAAGGAGGACCTTAGAAAATACATAGACTTAAACGTTATAGGTGTGTAATAAACGTTCAAACTTTATGCCAGTAACTGACATTATTATACGTAGTGCCCCTTCTCTGCGCGTGTCGCACCCTGCCCCTTTAAGTTCCATCCTGCCTTTTTAAAATCCTGGCTGAAACCATAGTTTAACATTTGTATTGTGTTCATGTGTTCTTTACAAATTGCTTTAAAATAGAGCCTAAATACATGCAATATTATTAAAACAAATGTTATTCTAAATGGCTTTTATATTGGTTGTAAGTTTTCTGCTTTTCACACAAATTCTTCAACCATTTGTTCGTGTACTTGATTTATGCAAGTGAATATATACCTGAAGGTTTACTGTACATTTATGTCTACCCAGTAACATTACACTTTACCGTCAGTTTGGCTAGGAATGTAGATGAGTTGCACAATGAATAATTCATGGTGTTCTGAACCAAACGTTTAGCACATTTAACAAACGTTAACTGTAACAATATGTCCCACAAAGAGGCTTTTAACAGTAACTGTAACAGTAACAGGTGTATTTGCATTAAACTTGCAAATATATCAGCATACCAAGAATACAGTTTTACATGAGTGGTAATAGAACATAGATCTTCCAAGGTGTAGGTATATATATTCAATAATTAAAACATAATATGAAAATATGTTCAAAGACCATTGTTAACGTAGAAGCAAATGGCAATGCTTATGGTCACATATGTGTGAGTCTATTAAAAGGTTGTGCTAGAGTCTTATAAATTCGACTCATGTAGTATTTAAATAACAATATACACAAACAATAAGTGTACATTTAATGTTATTTTATCATAATATCACACTATCAGTGTATTGGTTTTTGTTTTCAGATGAGCCAGCTCCACGTTCCGAAAGTAAGTTTGGTTATGTATGTGTTAGAATTTATCACGAATTTTAGTAGTTTATAACATTTCAATCATGTAGTTTGCCACTTTCTAGCAAATATATGGTTTAAAAAACATTAAGTGTTAAATTTAACCTGAAAAAACACTATAGGCCTAACAGCCATTTTAAAATGCTGTTAAAAATTAACATATTATTACAAAATCTTACACAAAATGTACGTTTGTTTTTCAGCCATAAAGATTACTGGAAAGAGTTACGTGGAAAAGGGTGAAAAAATAGTGTTGACTTGTAATGCAACTGGTGAGCTTTTCCCACCTGAAGACATTGACTGGTTTAAAGACGGCAGTACGATTAAGTCTAACCACTTAAGAGGAATATTCATATCCAAATTCCGCATACCGGAAACTCGGACATTGCATAGCCAGTTGGAGATAGACCACAGTGATATGCATGACAGTGGAAACTATATCTGCAGGAGCTCTACGTTGGCCATAACTGACAAAAGTGTTATGGTTCTTAATGGTAAGCATGTTAACAATACTAAGATCTTAGTTTCATGAGCGGTTTAATAAAGCGAACAACTATGTTTTGAGTGATGGTAATTAATGGATCTAAACTACCTACTTTAATGCGCAATGAGGAAAATAATGGTGTATGTGCACTCATAGCTTAGCTTATTATCCTTGTAATCGTTTAACAAAAGTATACTCGAGTTTTGGTTTCCTAGTTGGATTTCTATATTCATTATTTACAATATAACTACATAAAGACATCGGATAAATCATATGATGAAACAACTTTCATTTTTGAAAACTAGATTTCGATGTCTTTATAAACATGTGGCAAACAAGGTTTCGAATTTAACCAGCAGGGTTTAAGTGCTAAATGTTGACTGTTCTTTTTTTAATGAAGGTAAATTAGATCAGAATATCAAACCACGATCTCAAGACATTACACAAGATACGACCTATTTAGGTATTTATAATTCAGAACAACCATGTTATTGTTTGCTTTTCACTTTTCTTCTGTTAAAACAAACCGACTTCTTAAATTATAAGTGTTATAACCCGTTTGTTATCTTGCTGGTTAGATTCAAAAGGTAATGGGACAGTTTTGCCATTTTTTGCTCGAATGTTCTTGCCAGTGAATGGGTGAATGGCATTTTCACTGACAAGGAAGTTGTTTTGTCTTAGACTTTATAACAATTTAACAAGTCGGTTTTCCCTCCCGCTCGTGTAATTGTTGTAATTCCTCTATCTTTGACAAAATCATATCATAGTTCCTTGGGTGAAAATTTGCCAAGTATGGTTATCATTCCTATATAGAAACCCACGCAAAATAAACACCAGTTCACAATAATATGCTATAATATGTACTGTAAAATAATAATACCACAAAGCACGGTATATCTAAGTTGTCGACGCATGCGTAGAGGATAAAATAAAAGCTTAATTTGCTCCACCCTTTTGTTAACTTAATATATTAGATTAGTGTGTGTACTGCAACCAATTCTTAGTTACATTTAACTATGATTTGAGCCAAGTGTAATGAGCACGCTAATGCCTTACTCCAGGGTCCGCAAAGAGGTCTAGAAAAAAGATCCTCTCTGCTCCGGACATTCCTGATTATGGTAAGAGGCTCGTAGATCTGACTCGGCTTTTGTGCATACAAATAATCAAGCGACTTCCTAAATGACATGTTGTGGATATAAACACATTCTTGTTATAGGCTTTAACTAGGCTTAAAAATCCTTGAAGCCTCGTCACGGTCTCGCGTAGTAACACATAACAACGCACACCAGTGTGTTTGGTGTTGACTATTCCTTGTTTTATATTCTTTATTTAGAGCGTAATTGGGCATTATGTTTGTTGTCGTCTTTCCTTTTTTATTTTTTGTAATCATATATTGTGAATTTGTGTTTTTACTAAAAGTGTTGTGTTTTATTGATTTTGTAAAGAAAACATCCCAAAGGGCACACTTCTTAATAAAACTTACATTTCCTTTACACAATACCATCATAGTTACAACTTTTCATTTTATTGATAATAAATCAAATGCTTAAAACACCTAATTTCATTTTGTCTGCTCTTGTGCAATCTATAAATAGAAGTATTTTTCTTTTGCAGCAGAAACAAACCACAGCAAACGCGGTGAGTATAGCTGCTAGTACTTATAAAGTCCGTTGATCAAATTATAAAACATAATCCATTTTTTACATTGATTGAAAGGAAATATTCAAATAATCTATTGAACCATTATCTGATCTCTATTCTGGTGCTTTCAAAGGCGGCACTTTAAGGGGTAAGATCAGCTGGAATATTTTGATATCGTGCCTTGTGTTCAGTGAATGTTATTTTGGTATTATCATTATAATTATGGCAACAAACGATTAATGAATAACACGATCACCATTAAGGCATTTGTAATAAACAAAAGACAAAAACTGTATTGTGTGTATTAGCTTTATTCAGTTGTAAGACAATTTTCTGTGTAGCTGTGTGATAAGTTGTTAACTTACTGTTGCACATCACCCCAATACGTTTGTGTTGCTCGAGTAAATTAAATTAAAAATGATTCATAATCATGGCTATAAAGTTGTTATGATTAAATTCTCAATACAACTGAAATATATAATTCTTCAGCGTTTGAATATACAATATATGCACGTAAATATGTATCTGAACATTGTCCCTACTACTATGTTTTCAGACAACGACGATCCGACCCAAGGAGGAGTCCGGAGCGCCGCGTGTACCCTATCATCACTGTTCCATCACGGAAATACGTGCTCATGTGTGTTAACGTTACTGTGTTGCTATCTCATTCTGTCAAGCGTGTTTCACGTTCAGTGAATCTGTCTCTAGAACCGTGTAATTGACTCGAACACTGTAACGCATTATGTGATAACGTAATTGCCGTGAAATACACCGTGCTCAGTAGACAAGGCCGGTTGTTTTTAATCGGACCCAAAGCAACGTGGAGTTTTCTTATATATTGCGATATGTAAAAGTATTGTAGAAAGACTTTCGGATGCAATGTATGAAGGCAGTTTCTGTAGTAGAATCAAATACGCATACATATTTCTTTGTTGAATATATGTATGCAACCAGTTTTAGTTATCAGAAGTGTGTGGATGTTCCATGAACAATGAGGTTGAAGATTATGGATATTTTAAGGGATAAGATGTTAGGTCTATTACACAAGTGCAAGATGGACATCCTGACAAATGATGATTGCAGCGATATTGTAAGACTGAAACGGGTATAAATATGTGTATGAATCTCTTGTTATCGATCTAGGCTGGCTAACAACAAGACCGACGAACCCAATGTTGAATGTGTAGACGAACGTTTCTATGAAGACGAAATACATTTAAGTGTGTAAATTAACATAATATCTAAAGGTGAAACAGGTAATACCGATGTAAACAAGATACTAGTAAGTACATACATATATAGCCTAATGCATAAAAACAAAATATAGAATGATGTCACAAATTATTATTGTTATATGTAATTTAACAATGGATGTAAGGCCGCCAGTTTGATAGGGGTCAGCTGTTCACTAGATAAAGTGTGGCTGGATCATTTCACATCATTAGGTGTTTTCCGATCAACCCCAGACCTCTCCACCATTCCAGGCTACCCAAAACAGAGTAGGTTTAACGGTTAACCCACTCGTGCTCAAAGAGACAAAAGTAGACGCGTAATTTATACGATCTGGGCGAATTGCTCACATCGATTATAAACTAAGTGCTTATATATACATATACTTAATGCATTTGTCATGGTATTCAATGTTCAACAAAACACAGTTCACGATGTGTTAAACATATGACTTTCAGGGCCATTGTTTTAAAGTCTCGAAAACATATGACGAGAGTAATATGTGTGATGTTATCTTTAACGTTTTGACTACTCTGTTCTTGGTATCCATAGCCTCATATCAGGTAGAGTATCTTTGTAGATAAATGGTCTGTTTTATTTATTGTTTTTGTTTATTATTATATGTAGCTAACGTACTAAACATTACTGAAAAATTATTACATGTAAATGTGCATGCAATTTTGATTTTGGCCAGTAAATGTATTGTTTCAGCAATGCGTTTTTTTATTTCCAAAGTTTAAAGATTTAAACGAGTATTTCCTAGACAATGTAAAATACTGTTTGTTAAAACAGTTGTGTAAAAAATGTACTGTTATGTGTAAATATTTTCTGCTTTGTATATAATTGGTAACACATGTGCATTAGCTTCGTCGTTTGTGTAACTTCTTGCTCATTACGTATTGTTCCTTTAAAAAAAACATTCAAAAACGTTTGCAATCGAATAATAATAACATTTATATTGTGAGTTATCATCACAAATTATCACAATAAAAGTAATTGTATACAAAGCACAATTCTTAACGTTTCATGGAGTACACTGTATCGCTAGAGAAAGTGTGAGCATACAAGTTCCTGTGCTGTTATATTTTGTGTAACGTACATGTTACATCATAGTACCTATTTCATAAAATTGTACTTGAGTTATGTAATAAAGTTTGATACTTGTTGTTCCTTTGGTTTGCGCGGCGAGTACTTTTAATATCACTAGTTATTTTTACCATTTATAATTTTAAAAGTCCGTCAGAGACGGGTCGTAATATTATTGGTACACTCATGTCAAACAGGCGGGCAGGCGGCGTCAACATCAATGGTCGACCTCTAATTCAAAAAATCAAATAGTTGTTGTCCGATGTTCAAGAATTTTGAGGAAACTGATCAAGGGCATACTATATTGGCTCAATGCAATAACCAACCAAAAACTGGTTTAGTTTAATGTTTATTCTTAAGATCTTTTATTTTACTTGCAAATTATCAGAATACTCCTTCGTGTATGTGATAAAACATGTCTACATTGTTTACAACATTCTTTCTTTAAACATCACTTCAAGTTTTATTAAACAAAGATAATTCTTCAAAAAGTCATTAGTGGGCATGTCGTATTTACCTTTGTAAATTAATTTCCATGTTCTTGAAAAAGGTATGTTTCAAACTTTTAAGCGTGATTTTATTTTACAAGACACTTTCTCTGTTCTTTACAAAATCGTGTCAATGCGATATCCACATACGTGTATATAACACGCAGAATTTGGCTTGTATTCATTTAATGTCGTTTAATATATTCATTATTCGACAGAAACAAAGTTTATGCCTTCTTCATTGTCATGAACTTATACCTACAATTCCTTTCTGCTTTTTAAACAATTATATATACAAAGTAATGTCTTACAAATAACAAATTACATACTATAATAAGCTGTAACAATCAACAATTTGGTTTACTGCATTGTTAACATGCTGCGCCTGTGGGACTGCTGGAATACAATGAATATTGACTATAATACACATATTGTTATATGTTTATTATTCACGTACAGTAAATGTTCCTAGAATTCGGTGGTAAATTGGCAAAAAAAAGAAAGAAAATGCATTAGTCATTGTTTAGTTATTATTAAAACACGATTTGGTGTTTTGGTTAGTAAGTGTACATATTGCATGTCCGATTATCGTTTGCATAACTTAATAGACACGGTCGATCCAAGTGGTTTAAGGTGACTTTACAGTTCATTTGTTCTCTTAATAAAATGATATAAAAAATCCCTTCATTTATTGACAAGATATATATATATGTTATTGTCTTAAAGAATTAGCTCACCACATTTAAGTGAGCAAACACAAGTGCAACAATAACACTTTGTTGGGATGTTGGCGCGACGTCGTACGACGTCGCCGCGAACGTTCACGTTTTTTAACGTCATATTTATAACAGTGTTATTGTTGTTACGTCAGTTAGAATATGTTAAAGGTACGAACCTACACATCGCTTTGAGCCATTTATTACGAACATAACATTTCTTGATATGACATTGTGTAATCTACGATGACTGCTTTGCCAGTCGCATTGAAATAAGAAGAAAGTTTACCGTGGGTGATTACCGCGATATACCACGGTTAGTGAAATAACGTCAACAATGTGTTTACGTGACCTCACGAATTGTTAGTATAACGCTACGCGACAGAACATAGTACGGTTATAAATTAATTGCAGACAACAATGTTGTATAGCGGAATCGAAATTATGAATCGACGTTTATGAATGGTATATTGCGTAAATAACCAACGGTTTGAAGTTCCTAAACGTAGGAATTAAACAACGCGGGCGTTATCCCGAGTGATATGATAACAAGCATCGGGACGACAAGCCGTTGGTTTTTACCGTAATATAACACGCTAACTCGTAAATTATTTCTTAATTCTATATCTTCCTAAATGAAACATAAATGACAAAACGTTACTAGGGATCCATGTCCTATACATATCTAAACATTTGCAATGTGTTTCCATGTTTTTTCCTAGAAAGCGGTCGCATCGTAAGTATTTGCACCAATGAACGACCTATATGTAGTTAATCTGTTTTGTTACACAAGTGTAAACTGGATTAAACTTAAAAAACAAATTACATTTTGACTTCTATTGTCCGCTTATAATACTTGTGCCAGAATGTAGGAACGTATACATACCAAAATGACGAAAGCATTTGTGTATAATAAATCAATGGCATAACGTTTTGACAGTTCAGTCGATGTTCTCCAGGTTATGTTTTCCTCAATTTCACCAGGTGTTCTGTGAAAAGTAGGAGACCACATGTCAACACGTGTTCTTTTTGTTTGAAAGAATTTTGTATCGAAAGTTGGTAATAAGTCTTCTGGGAAACAAATGCACTCGGCATTATGTATGCACAGTTGCAGATACTTCAGTACAGCTACAATGCACAAAAACATTGTTTGGTTTCAAGGCGAAGAACAGATAATACCCCAGAGTCAAAGTATTTCTTCCTTCGTGAACCTCTACTTATACGCCACAGACGTCATTGCACATACGCCCTTTACGGCGGAGAGGGTGATGCACAATATCAGACGACAAAGAAGATGCATTGTTAGCCCGTCATCTTGTAAATAATCATGACTGGGTCCTGCATGCTTTATTGAATGCGTCACACAAGGAGTTGCGAGTTTGCGTCTGGCTCGATTAATGTCTTAATTGGTAGTTGTCCATAAAACCCTTGATACTAAACCGCGGCATTACATATAAAGAGAAGTGGTTTTGTTATATTCATAGATGGTGTTGTTTGTTGTGCTACAACTGCAACGCAAGGCGTCCCCCGATAAAAACCTAACCGAGAAACAATACTACGCTCATCCTTGATGTCCATCAGTTGCCTTACCAGATATAGTCTTCACTTACATAATACTTTGGCATACATTCAATATATGATATATGTTAATCAAACACGAATTGTTTGCAACAACTATTATACATCATTGGCGTTTGTTTCCGTGAAAAAAAAGGGATTCCGACAAATGCTCTGCCCAACATTTAGACCTGACCCATACGAATTTTGCTTAGTTTTGAACACAACTATGGACGCGAATATTTGAGCCCAGATAACTTAATAATGGCATGCTCATGTCATTTTGCGTTCGATTTATTTCAAGACGAAACCATTTGCATACCCGTAATTTGCATCAACTGTATTTAGGGGCTAATATTTATTAAAGTATGTAAAACAAAAATAGCAATGCGTATTTGAATAAACAGTAATAAAACTGATGAAAGGGAAATCCCTCAGGAAGCATAGCCTGCACGAGAAAACAGCAGCCTCGGTTTTATTGAAGCTGTTCAAGAGTAGTAATGAATGATGCCACACCACTGACGCCCCTACAGCAAACAGCAAACAATTGTCTGGTTCTAAAAGGAAACAATCTGGTGCAGCGTGTGATTATTATATTGCTCTGTAATTTGTATGATTATACTAGTCACCAAAACGGAAAACAAACTTCGTTGAAACAACGAAACAGCTGCTGTACGAATTAAGGTACTTCATTAAATGCATTTCTATCGCGGTTTACTCAACTCGTAGTTTATTATGTTTAATATACCAGAATCGCCATTGCATGTAGTTAAGTGCTACTTTCCGTTCTAAAAACTTATGTTAGAGAAATGGCACTCCTTATAATTCTCTCGAGAACAGTTTGGGTGTCCAAAACTCTTGAATATTCATTGCATTATCAATGCCGAAATATGAAGTGTTATTGCAGTTCATTTATCGAGATTATCAACAAAATGCAAACCTTACTTTAAGTCCAGTATCTTCTAAAATCATTGTTTCACCAGCCCTTTTCATAGCCTTACGGTAAGAATGGTCGTTAAAAACTGCTTTTCAATCATCGTTAACGTTTTTTTCTGCTCTTTCTTTATCTCTTCCATCAAACGAATGCAATGGACAGTTCCACAACAGTCAATCATGATCATTTATAACAGTACATGTTCAGTTTCAATCCAATTAGGTTTAGGTTTTGGATTAGGTTTATATTGTCAGATGACATTCTAACCTAGTAGAAATCATACTTCCCGTTTTTGACAAACCTTATCACATGAACAAAGGAATACTACCGAAATGAGAGGAGCTTGAATTTTTTCGAAACAATTCAGAATGTAGCGTTATATTAGAAGATTAATATCTCTACCTATTATTTTAATAACTAAATATTCATTTGATTCCTTACACCCATTGAACTCGATAACACTTGATAATGATTCTGTAAAATCGTTTTTCGCAAGAGGGCTGCAGCGAGTGCAGTTTTTGGAACATGCGTTGGAGAAAAACCTTTTTCAAGAGGCTCCCCTTTGGATCGTAATTCTGCAAGGCGTGTCGAGCCCACAAAAAAAAGTTGTATAAGGAGTACAACTTTTTTCCTTTTAACCCACGTTTAGCTAGATATCTCAAGAGCAGTGTAAACAGACTTATGGTGCAGTCACACTATAGCGTATGCATTGCGTATGCAAATTTTAGAAAGCGTATGCAAATTTCAGAAAAACTGTTTTTTCAAACCCCGCCTATCGACCACAGGCCTCTACAAACGTATGAATA